>Ga0136603_1001423_pt1 | contig 5910 bp, 9 predicted proteins | sample AntDeeMetagen695_FD_104931 | JGI IMG/M metagenome (GOLD analysis project Ga0136603, IMG submission 104931) | Saline lake microbial communities from Deep Lake, Antarctica - Metagenome TFF #695 | ecosystem: Environmental > Aquatic > Non-marine Saline and Alkaline > Saline | place: Antarctica: Deep... | reverse complement strand
TATCACGGTCGGACGGGTTAATGATTGCGTTGGAAACCCCGTCTATGCCATCGTCGGCGGTTGAATACTGTTGGTCGGCTTCATCCCCGCCCTGAAGGGCGAGGCTTTCGCCTCGAATTTTCCATAACAACTCGGTGTCGCTCATGGACAGTGATTCACCGTCCACTGATTTAATGGGTGGGTTCAGCGAGGCACCCAGAGTCACTGAAACCGAATTATCGCGGGTTTTCCTTCTTCCAGTCGGTCATGGCGGCGCGGGCGGCGTCGATGTCGTCGCCTTCCCAGATGTAGCCGCCGTCGCCATAGCTCCGAATCGGGCGGTCGTCATCGCGGAAGTTCTGTGGGAGGGCAGTGACTGCGTACTTGTTCCCGTGAGTGGTTCCCTTTTCGAGCATGAGTACGAGGCCGTCGCGGCGGCGCTGCGCGGCTTCGATGTACTGTGGGCTGTCCACGTCGCTGATGTCGTGATCGACCCATGCGTCGGTGTTGTCGGTGTCGGTGCTGCTGGTGGAACTGTCAGTTGTGGTCGTCATCGCGTACCTAATACGTATACCCGACTATTAATAAAGGCACCGAAATTAAAGCGTTAGTTTTGCGTCAGAAACGACGCGGAACTACCTCCCGGACGTTCGCACGGTTTCTTCATCGCCCCAATCGCACTTATCGCCTAACTCATCGTGGAGATGATGGTTGGGATTGTGCCGAGTTTCCCACATGCAGGTGCTGTAGTCGCTGTTCTCGAACGCACTCACGATGCTTTCCGGAATCTCATCGGCGAAGTAGAGGCAGTCGTCGTCAGCGTGAACAGGGCCGGGGCCGCCAACGAAGAACACGTTGGTGGTATCGTCAACGCGGTTGTACCGAATCTCTTTGACTTCGCCTATGTACCAGATTTCTTCCTCGAACGGGCAGCCGTCAGCGTGGTTCCCGGCGTCGGGGTCTTTGAACGCGACTCGGTCACCGGCGGAGATTCGAGAGTTATCAGACAGGCGGGAGCGATCGGTGGTAGACATCGTACATTCACGTAAACGAGAGGGCTATTAATAAAAGCGCTGATTCTAACTGCTTGTTTTGTGCGGCATAGCAGTCCGGGACCGGGACGCACTTTCGGAAGGGCACCGAAAACAAACAGATTGAATCGGTGCCTTTATGTTATTTCCCCGAATTGGTAGAGACAAGATGGCAGACGCCAAAGTCCAGCAGAAACTCGGAGCCACCACCACGGACACCATCGAGGATCAAGTCGCGTCCCTCACGCCCGGCGACCGCTTCCGATACAACGGCAAACAACCCCTCACGATGACTCACCGAACTGAAAGCGCCCCCACGGACATCATCGTGTGTCACGGGCCGCGCATGGGTGTTCACCGCCTCGCGTTCGTTGGGCCGTCCGACAGCCGGAACCTTGTCGAGATCGGCGACTCTCTGCTTGACATCCAGGGCAGCGTTGAGTCGTTCGAGGTGTTGATGGAGCAGCCAGCTGAAGATTCGACGCGACTCCAGTTGGCGCGGCAACGCGGAGACTTGCCGAGTCCGTAACCCCAAAGGAACTAATCCCGGCGGCGGTGACCGGGAGGTATGGGTGTTGTCGATTACATTCGAAGAGACGGGGAAGTACCGCCACCAGTGTATGTCTTACTCGGTTTTCTTGCGTATGGACTCACCAGACCACTGTATATGGCGCGTGAAGGCGTGTGGCTCACACTGACGGTGTTGGTGCTTGTCGGTGGCGCACTCCAGTTCTACGGATTGTACAAGATGTCTGTGTACGATGGAACGTTCGAGCATCTGTTCCGGCAGTGGTGGCGCGAGAAGAAACCGAAGTGGTAGGGCGAACAGGTTTTTCAAACACCGTGGTATACCGCCGCATGGGTGAACGAATATGGCGAAACGAAATCCCGACGGTATTCGTACTGAAGATCACTACTGCGAGGAATGCGAAGAACACTATCCGTGCGACTGTGACCTCCCCAGTTTCGAACCGTGAGGCTCCCAACCCCGGTTTTGTGTTTCAAGTAACGAATAGTATCCTTCACCGCACTTCACGCAGACGTGGCGAATGGGGGCGGTGGAGATTTCGTCCGGGACGGTTGCGTCTTCGGGGATACGAGTGAGGGCGTCAGCATATGAGTCGGTGTCCTTCCGGTCGGTCGTGACGATGATGTCTTTGTTCTCAGACGGCGTTGAGAACACCGCGATGTTCGTTCGGGTGAGCTTCCAACTTGAGAACCGTTGCTTCCACCTTATCGCGTCCGTAGTACGACGTGTGCCGCTGAAATGCAGACGGTTCCGGGTCCATCACAACCGTGTCGAACACCGTATCCGCGAATTCGTTACTGAGTCGCTGCGGGGCGTGATGAGAATCCGCGCTGAGGTGACTTGTGAGCGCGTTCCGATGATGGTCTGCCGTGTTCGTTAGCGACCGTTGGGTATGGCACAGATCGAGCGTGCGCCCAGTGACTTCAGCATCGAGGTGCGCGTCGACAATCGGGCGGAGTTCTGTTCCAGCAGGGAACCGGTAGTAGTCGAACGAGATTGCGGTGTCGTTATTCCCGCCGGACGTGGCAGCAGTGCTGCGAGTAGCTGCGCCGAGCATGGCGTTCGGGTAAACGTCGCTATGCGCAGTGACTGTCGGGACCTCCCCGGCAATCGGGGACGGTTCCGGGGCAGGGGCGGTGCCCGAGGTGGGTTTGCGAGTGACGCAGGAGAGCCAGTCGTATTGCCCGCCGAGATTGTTCCAGAGTGCGATTTCTTGCGGTTCGTATTGGTAGGTGGCGGGCATGACACTGGAACCGAAGCCGAAGTGAATGAGGATCCCGCCGGGCTTCAGGAGAGCGTCTATCGTTTCGTGGATCTCACCGAGATCGATTTTTGAGTCGCTGATATTGTACGTTTCTTCAGCTTGGTTGTCCGAGAACGCGGGGTCGTACACCAAGACATCGAAGGAATTCTCGGCGTACTCATCAACAAGAGCGCACGCGGCAACGTTTGTGTCGGCATCGATGCTAAGGTTCAGATCGTTCCGGAGAACCTCCCCGTCGTGATCCAGTTCGGTTGGCCCGGCACACATGTTCAGCACGCGCCCGGTGAGGCGGGATTCTACCCAGTCACTCGGGCTGGATGGTGACGCCGTTCAGTTCGTCGTATTCGTTGCGGAGAACGGACGTGGTGTGAACGATTTCACCACCGTCGATGTCGCGATTGGTGATCTTGTTTTCGGACGTGTTGACTTCCCATGTGATTGCGTTCGGTTCGTACTCTGGGTGGTGTTCGATAGTGGTGAACCCGATGTTTTCGGTGTGTTTGGCGACGTGGGCGACGAAGACGGGGAACAGGTTCCCGTTTGCCCAGTCGGCATCTACGTCGCCGTCTGCCTCGATGTAACTGCGGTGTTCGATGTTGAATTGGCCGATGCGGTTGTCGTCGTTGTCGACCCATGTGTCGAGGTTCGGGATGGGTTGTCCGGGGAAGGCTTCGCGGAAATTCGCGACGACTTTTTCAAGCTGATCGATGTTGCCAGTGAACGGTGCGGTCCCGGTTCGGGTGACGGAGCTTCGGAAGTTCATCGTGTGTCTATACATATGGTAGGGCACAATATAAAAGCGTCGTTTCAGACGAGATATTCTTCTGGAAACAAACCGTTATTTTCGATGCCTTTATGGTGTTTCCGCGTGTGGGTATAGACATGATGACGGCAGACACCGCCCACCTCAGCCCCGGCCACCCAAGCCCCCGAAACGCCCCCGCAACCCGCGACACCATTGACCGAAGCCACGTTCAAGAAGGCGATGTCATCTACCACACTCAAGCCCGCGCTCACGCATGGCTCAACCCCCACACCGACACCCTCCTTGACTGGATGGACATCCCCACGCACGGCGAACACGACTACACAGAACACGAACTTGACACCGAAGTCTCCCGTGGCGTCATCGAAATCGTGGATGAACACGTCACGGACATCCGCGCGTTCCACGTCCGAACGAACCACAAGTACGCTGATCCCAGTCGCCTCGATGTTGGTGGTGCGGCATCCACCAAGTCACTGCACCTCGATGTGTTCCGAGGCACCGGCATGAAGAAAGACATCGACAGCTTCCTCAAGCACCCAGAAGTCGGGTACGATCACGACACGCTCGGGAACACCGCGAAGCTCACGTTAGTCGCACGGAATCGTCGCGAGGAGATCGTTGCGATTGCTGTCATCGGCACGCCTGTTGCGTCGCAGGAAGCTGACAACGTCGCCGTGCTTCGCCGGTTCGCCGCGCACCCGGACCGCCCGGAGAACACCGGATCGTGGCTCATCGCTCGTGCGGCAGAGTGGTGTGACCTCCAAGGCTGGGAACGCCTGAAGTCCCATGCTGGCGTTGCGAATAACAACAAGGGCATCATGTACGATGCAGCTGGGTTCACGCGAGAGGCCGACGTTGTGGAGTCGGACTTGAGTGGCTGGAACAACAAGCCCGGCGCGAACAAAGAAGGCACGTACATGAAGCGCACGTGGTGGAATGAACTGACGCAGTACGACTACACGCACCGGAACGCGGACAATCGCCCGGGGAGCATGACGCGACTCACGAAGCAGTCGATTGACACGGAAGTGTCTGTGAATAATTCGGTTGTGACGCGGGAAATGGCGAAAGACGAGGACCGGAACTGGCAGATTGGTGTTGAAGCCAAGAAGTTCCTTGAAGAACGCGGTGAGGTAGTCCCGGATGCAGAGTCTGTGTATGCAGTGTTCGGAATCCGCGCTGAGGGCGCACTGCGCGGCGTTGCGCTCGTAATGGATGACACAGGGGAGTTCCGGGATAACTTCGAGTCAGTGACTGTTCAGCAGGTCACGGTGGATGGTGTGCGGTATGAAGACCAAGCAGCGCGGTGGTTAATAGCGAAGATCCGGCGGTGGGCAACGCTTCACGGGTTCGACCGGGTGAACGCGGTCACGGAATCCAAGCCAGTGACATCGGCACTCCGTGGGTCGTCGTTCCATCAGGCCGAGGCAGACGGCGGGGAGAACCCGAGCGGAGAAGTCTGGACGGTTCAGACGGAAGATAACTGAGGGGACTCACAGAACCCGCTTTCCCCCCCTTCGTGTTCGAGAGTTTTGCCGGTGGGGCGAGTATCGAAACGCAGTTGTTTAAATGAGAATGGGGCGTTAATATCACCACGGCAAATGATCGACATTGAGTTTGAACTCGGAGATTACGTAGAAAACCAGCTCACGAACACTGACGGGTACGTGAACGCAATTGCAGACCACATTACGGGATGTACACGTGTCGGGGTTCGCCCCCGAAGCGAGGATCGTTCCGAGAACCACAAAACGGAGTTTCATTACCCTGCTGAACTATCTGAGTTCAATCCCCCCATGGACGTTATTGTCCGGGATGATGCCGGTGTTCCGGAAGACCCGGAGATACACCCAGGGAATGTTGTTGAAGATGAAGTGACTGGCATAACTGGACTCGCGGTCATAGTCACGTACCGGATGTATAATTGCCCGCAGGTGTGCATTCGCCTGAAGTCAGACGATGGGTATTCCACTGAGACTGAGTGGATTGATGCACCGCGCCTCATGGTTGTGGGGGATGAGTGCGTTGGGAAGTATGAGGATCCGGAGGGGGCGCAGACGGGGTCTGTGGGTGACTCGATGCAGGAGCAGTCGTCCATGAGCGAACTGTAGTCAGAATCGGCGGGGTGTTCTCCCGACGAAAGACCGTTTCTAACAGAAGTTTTCGGTGCCTTTAAATTGTTTCTGTGTGTGGGTGGAAACACTATCTTTTAACAAGGAGAGAATCCCGCCGTTCACGGCGGGCGTGAATCCGACACTTGCTGACCAGTCCACCGATGACACTCTGGCCGGATATTCCACGGTAATCGACACTATTAAGTAACTGGTTCTACATAGGC
>Ga0136603_1001374_pt1 | contig 6104 bp, 9 predicted proteins | sample AntDeeMetagen695_FD_104931 | JGI IMG/M metagenome (GOLD analysis project Ga0136603, IMG submission 104931) | Saline lake microbial communities from Deep Lake, Antarctica - Metagenome TFF #695 | ecosystem: Environmental > Aquatic > Non-marine Saline and Alkaline > Saline | place: Antarctica: Deep... | reverse complement strand
GCCCGCATTGGGCGAGGGTTTACGCGGAGTTTGGTACGTATCGCAGGATCATTCCGCCGCGATCCTGGGCAATGTGCGGCAGCCACCGGTTGAGCGGTTCGCGTTTCGACAACGCCCTGGGCTGCACAGGCCCGCCGCTGCGCGTCATCGGATGATGTAGACACTCGCCGCGCTCGAGCAGGATGCCCCCATGGTTGGGCACCGGAGATCGAATCTGAGCGAGCCACGCGTCGCCCGGCTCGGCCTCTGCGTGCAGTATCTGGCGAAAGCCGGCCTGCGCAAAAAACTCCCGGTACAGATCGCCGCCGTCCTGCCACCACAGCCAAGCGCGCGGTATCTCGATCAGATCAATGCCGCGCTCCAGCGCGTAGTAGTCGCGTATCAGCGAATAGCAGTCGGTTACACCGTGCACGAACGGTCGGTCTTCCAGCGCCGGCCGTTCGGTGCCGTCGCCCCACCACGTGATATCCGTCGCCGCCTGGCCATCGGTCGCGACAATGCCCCATGGCACGGCCGTCGCCAGCTGCCCACGCATGTCCTGCTCGCTGGGGCAGGCCGGATAATCTGGGTGGCTGTGTACGATGCCGGCCAGGCCGCAGGCACGGGCTGTCGCCATGTCGTGTTTGCTGACGGAAAATGATTCGCGTGGCGACGGGTGGATGTTGTCGACCTGCCGGCAGGCACCGTCTGCGGTGAGCAGCCAAACCGCCTCGTGCGGGTATGCGGCTATCGCCCCGGCGCGGACAGTTTCGGCGTGCTGGTGTAGCGCGGCGCATGGATTGCGACACAGCGGCGCATGATCTGCGACTGCGCCGCCGCCTAAACCGTCCATTATTGGCGTTTGAAAACCGCGCGCTCCAGCACCGCGCGGCGGATCTGATAGCTGCTGGCGTGGGAGGCGTGGGCGACCCAGCTCTGGATCACGGGCTCGATGTCGACCAGGTCGATATCGCCGGCGGCGTAGCGGCGTTCGAGCGCACGTAGTTTTTTCTGCATGCGTTTGACGCTGTTTTTGCGAATCTTTCGATGTGTGGGCCATATTCGATATCCGAGGAAGTCGAGTCCGCGGCCGTGGCGTGGGCTGACGGGAAATATCTGGGTCTTGTTATTGAGCTGCAGGCGCAGATTGTCGTGCAGCCAGTCCTCGAGCACGCGGCGCTGTGCGTGCAGGCGCGCTTTGTCGTGGTCGACGATGAGCCAGTCATCCATATACCTCATATAGCGGCGTGCGCCGACGTGCTGTTTTGCGAATACGTCGAAATCGTGCAAATAGATATTGGCGCACAGCTGCGACGTGAGGTTGCCGATGGGAAGGCCGGGATGCCAGGTTTCGATGATGCCGAGCAGCAGGTATAGCGTTGGACGGCAAGCGATTCGGCGTTCTAGCTGCGTGCGCAGAACGTCGTGATCGATCGATGCGAAATAACCTGCGACGTCGGCCTTGAGCGCGTAGACGCGGCCGTGTGTGGCCCGCACCTCGCGCAGCCATTGTTGGGCTTTGTCTGCACCGCGGTGCACGCCCCGGCCGGGACGGCAGGCGTAGCTCTGATCGATGAATCGCGACTCCCAAATGGGCTCGATCGCGGCGATTAGGCTGTGCTGTACGACGCGATCGCGAAAGGGCAGCGCGGCGACCAAACGCTTTTTCGGCTCGTGCACATGGAAACGCCGATACGGGCCAGTTTCGTACTCGCGCCAGATCAGTTCGTTCTGTAGTTGTATGAGCTCGCCCTCGAGGTTTTGCTCGAAGCGCAGCACGTCGGCCTGGTGGCGTTTGCCGCGGCGCGCGCGGACGTAGGCGTCATGCAGGTTGTCGAAGCTGTATATCTCCGGGAACAGGTTGTTGTATGTCTTCATATCGAGCCAAAGCGGCGACGATCGAGCCTCGGCTGAGGCCTACTACACGATCGATGCCTGTTAATGTTTCGGCATGGGCCGAGGATCAAGCGCCCTTTTGATGTCGTGCTGACAGCGCCACCGTGACCGCGCTGTTTCTGACGATCTTCAAGAGCAGGCCGGCAACCGATGTTGCTGTTGCGATTGCCGCGGGCGTTGTTCAAGTTCAACGCCGACAACCCCGCATCCGAGGCGTTGTTCCAGTTGCCACCACGGATCGGCAGGCGCAATGCGCTTAACCCTGTTTTGCGTGTTTAATCCAGCCGCCGATCATGCGACCGATCTCGTCGAGATGACGCGACCAGATTTCGTATTGTCGGAACGGCAGGAACTTCAGGTCTTTTGCGAGCCGCACTTCGCGGCGCAGCAGCTCCAGTTCGGTATCCAGCTCTGCGAGTGTCGTCTTTTTGTGATACCGCTTGCCGCAGACGATCACGAGCCGCAGCAGCCGCCACATAGAGCCGCGCAGCTCGGCGCTGAGCACGTGACGCTCCGATTTCGGGAAATGCCGTACAGCTATATAGCCATACTCGATCATCGCCTCGACCCGCTGCGCGACTTGAAGCTGTTGCATTAGAGACGGCCCGCGCTATCGCGCAGGGCCGCAGAACACAGATGAACAGGCATCAGGCAACAAAAGCAGGCCGGCAACCGAGGTAGCTGCGGCGAGCGCCGCGGGCGTAGTTCAAGCCCAACGCCGACATCCCCGCACCCGAGGCGTTGCCCCAGTTGCCACCACGGAACGGCAGGCGCTCGCCGCTGCCTGTGTTGAAATAATCACCAGTCGGCGCGGGGCTCAGCGGCGCACAGCCCAGGGCGCGCAGGCGCTGCATTGCTGCCGACGAGATCGCGGTATTGCCGACATCGACAATGCCCGGGAAGTCGCTCCCGTTGAGCGCGTACTCGCCAGAGCTGGCGTATCTGACCGTGCCGGCGCTGCCCGGCGCAACCAATGCGCCGGTGGCGCCGTCGATGGCTTGCCAGGCCGGGCTTGCGGCCGACATATCAATTACATCTGACGCAGCATCGTTATTTGCGAGCACGTTGATTTCGTAGTCGAGGGTGCGCAGGCCGGGCGCCCATTCCCAAACGTTGCCGTGCAGATCGGCCAGGCCGAACGGGGTGCCGTCGTGGCGCCAGCTCGGCGGGCCGCTGCCGGTTAAGGTGCGTGCATCGCCCGCTGAGCTGCCGATCGCCAGGCCGTCGGCGCGTACGCCGTGCTCGCCGGTGGCGTAATCCCGCCCGTCGGCGTTGTTGCCGCCGGGCGCGTGGCCGTCGCGCAGGCACACGCATTGCACTGCGCCCCATTCGGCGTTGGTCATGACGTGCCAGTCGGGGCCGTTGGCGCGTGCCAGGGCTACGGACTGGTCATGATTGATGTCATAAATCGGCTCGACCCCGGGCGCCGAGATCATCTCATCGCTGCGCCGATGGCCGGTGAACTGCCCGATCAGAATTTCCGGCTTCTCGACGCCGTCAACGATAAACGCCGGATGCGTGCCGCTGCCAACATCGCCAGGGATATCGGCCAGGTCGAATTTCGGGATGACGGTCATGTAGCACGGCTGCCCTTTTGCCGTATAGCGCACCGTGTTGAGACCGCCGGAGCCGGACTCGACGGCACGGCGCAGGGTGTCGGGAATATTAATCGTCAGTGGCATCGGAGGCTTCCTCGGGGTCGGGTGTTGCTGCAGCGTCGCGCGCTAGGGCTTGCTGCATGTAAGCGCTGTACAGCGCGGCGTATAGCGCACCGTGGGTGACGGTTGCGCCGGTCGGCTCGCCGGTTTGTGGGTCGATCAACGGGATTTCTGCGGCTGGGTCGAACGGCGCGGTGAGCGAGCACAGCGCGGTCGTGCTAGCTGCGCCCGCGGCGGTGACGATGCGCTGCTCGTCGAACCGGATCAGCGGCGTCGCGTTGAGTGGGTTGTCGATGACGATCTGGTGGCAGCGCTGCCACGCCGCGCCCGTCACGTCGGTTTGCTTGTATTGCATCGGATGCTCCGGTGTTACCAGTTTTGGATTGCTACACGGCGCCAGGTGTTAGCGGCGACGCATATATATTTGTAGCTGCTGTCCCACGCATGCTCGCCGGGCTGGCCGGCCGCGCTGCTCGATGCCGGCGGGCTGGACTCGCGCAGGCGCAGGCGCCCGCCGGCAATATCGAGCGCAGCACCGGGGGTGTTGGTGCCGATGCCGACGCGGCCCTGGCCGTCGATATGTAGCTGCTGGATGAGCGTGCGCAGGTAGCCTGTCGGCACCGAGCGCGCGGCCTGGCCGGCGGTGTCGTGCGCGGCGGCGACGGCGGACAGGATCTGATTGATGGCGCGGTCGTCGAGTACCTGCCGGGCGGCCTGACCGGCTAGATCCAGGGCGTAGGTGACTGTATCGATAATCTGCAGGAATGCCTCGAGGCCCGGGTAGCGAGACAGTTCGAGCGCGGTTCCGGCGTTATTGCGGTAGAGCACGAGATAGCCGCCCTGGCCCGCGACCGAAAATGCGTCGCCGCTGGCTGTATTGGACAGGCCTGCGGCCACGTCCTGCTGCAGGTTGACGGCGGCGATGGCAGCCGTCGATGCGTTTTCGGATCGAGTGGCCGATGCGGTAGCACCGGTTAATGCATCGACCGTCTCGTTGCGTAGCGACCGGAATTCAACGATAACCGACGGCGTAATGTCGACGTTGTACTCGTCGTGCAGTACCAGCTCATTGAGTGTTTCTGCTGTGCTGAGCTCGTCGATCAGCACGTCGCGGGCGAGAAAATTCAGGTGCCCGTTGAGATACACGCCGATGTCGTAGCGGCCCGAGTAGAGCGAGACGTCGTAAGCGCCGTTATCGTCGGTCGTGATCTCGGCTGTGGCGCCCATCACAGTGTCGGCGCTGGTGACGCGGGCGCGGAACAGTACGCGAGTGTTTTTCAGCGGGTCGCCGACCGATGGGCGATGCAGCGTGCCGGATAGCTGTAGAGACATATGGGTTCCTCTGGTTTATCTGACGCGGCCGACGCCGGGCATGGCGCGGGTGGGCAGGTTGCCGTTCTGGCCGAACCGCAGGCGGCAGTCGCTCAGGCGTTTGCCGCAGGCGTCTTCGGCGGGCGGCACGCTGTTGCCGGCGCGGTCGAAACAAGCGCTGCCGGCGTACGGGCATGTTGCTGCGGTGTAATCAAACGCGCCGGACTGTGCGTCCCAGCGGCGGTAGATATGCGTGCAGGCGTCGCGCAGAACCTGCCGAGCCGGCACTTTTTTCCCCTGCTGGTCGAGTTCGGTCGCGAGCTGGAATTGCAGTTCAACGCGTGTGTGCTTGAGCTTCTGCTCGAACACGTAGTGATCCACCGGCCACGTCATCTCCGGATCCGGGTCGGCGCCGTCGTCGAGATGTTTGCGGTATGTGCGGATACGGCGAATCGGCAGGCCGATCAGGTCGTCTGATTCGATCACGAGGGATATGAACGACAGCGACAACCCGGACACCGACAGCGTCGGGCGCGGCAGCGGCCCTTTGCCGGTCCACTCGAAACCCTCGGCGGCGATCGGCAGCGGCTGATATTCGTATGCGTTGAACCGCGCCGGGCCGCCGTCAACGGCTTCGGGCGAAAACCGCAGGATGCCGGCGCCGACCGGGCGCGCATCGATCTCGAACAGATTGACGATGGCGTCTTGTTGCAGCATCTGCACGTCGGAATCAATAGTCACGGCGTGAAATCCTCAACAAATGTGGCGGACAGCGATGCAAAGCGCGCGCTCGTCGGGCGCGGGCCGCCGAGTCTGGTGCATTTCCATTGACGCACAATCAGATCCCAGGGCGGCTGCCAGTAGAACGGGGTCAGATTCAGCCGCGGCGCGAGAAAATCGTGCAGCATGTCGTACTCATCCCGGGTCAGCATCGTGGCCTGCACGCTATAGCTGCGGCGCTGGTGATTGATGCCTGCCGGCTGAGACTGCTCGTAGCCGTCGCCGTACTGCGCGTGGTCGATATTCGCGGCGAGCTGGTAGCTCGGCGAGAAATCCAGCGGCACATCGGGCAAAAAATCGAACACCTTGCCTCCTATGCCGATCGCTTGACATTGGAAAACCGACCGCCGGAGCGGAACTCGTTATCGATTACGCGCAGCATCATGTCGCGCGCCTGCGAGCCCACCTGCTGGCCCTGCTCGCGCGCATCGGCGTCGCTCATCCCCGGTTTGGCCTCGACAGTCACCGGCATATTAAGCG
>Ga0136603_1001349_pt1 | contig 6218 bp, 6 predicted proteins | sample AntDeeMetagen695_FD_104931 | JGI IMG/M metagenome (GOLD analysis project Ga0136603, IMG submission 104931) | Saline lake microbial communities from Deep Lake, Antarctica - Metagenome TFF #695 | ecosystem: Environmental > Aquatic > Non-marine Saline and Alkaline > Saline | place: Antarctica: Deep... | reverse complement strand
CAGGCACCAGTCACGAGTTTCAGACGAACTCTCGTGAGGTTGAAGTCTCATCCTCCGGCCACACCGTTCTAAGATCGTCCAGTTTCAGACGAACTCTCGTGAGGTTGAAGTCTGATGAGGGCGGTTGTGTGACGAGTGCCAGGACGAGTTTCAGACGAACTCTCGTGAGGTTGAAGTGTGTGCTCAACGACGGCCGCGGGAGTGATCACGAAGTTTCAGACGAACTCTCGTGAGGTTGAAGTGAGTTCGATGGGAGCCACGTCGCTACCGGGAGCCAGTTTCAGACGAACTCTCGTGAGGTTGAAGTCAACTAAGACAACGGGTCGGCTTGACTTAAGGGTTGGGTTTCAGACGAACTCTCGTGAGGTTGAAGTGAGGAGGGTGCTGCTACAGTAACGCAACTACAGCACCGTTTCAGACGAACTCTCGTGAGGTTGAAGTGGCCAGTTTGTCAGTCATGAGATCCATGTCGGCAAGTTTCAGACGAACTCTCGTGAGGTTGAAGTCTCTTGACCCTCGGGGTGCAACCAACCACACCCACGTTTCAGACGAACTCTCGTGAGGTTGAAGTATTGGTAGTTGTATCCCTTCGGGGGCTGACCGTCGTTTCAGACGAACTCTCGTGAGGTTGAAGTTGGTTGCCCACGGCGGCGCTGGGCGGTTCTGTGCGGCAAGGAGCGTTTCAGACGAACTCTCGTGAGGTTGAAGTGTAACCAAAGCTGCCAGCTTCGACACCCCCACCGGGTTTCAGACGAACTCTCGTGAGGTTGAAGTCTGATCTGATAGGGATATCAGACTGTGGAGTGGGAGTTTCAGACGAACTCTCGTGAGGTTGAAGTTCCATGTCGTCTCCCGGAGAATTGACAAAACAGGCGTTTCAGACGAACTCTCGTGAGGTTGAAGTTCAGCCATCCGTAGGGCCTTAGACGACACCATGCCGGTTTCAGACGAACTCTCGTGAGGTTGAAGTGGGGGCATCGTCGGGGGCATCCTCTGATGGGTCAGTTTCAGACGAACTCTCGTGAGGTTGAAGTCGCACACGTTGCGATACGCGGGTATTGGTATTTCACCGTTTCAGACGAACTCTCGTGAGGTTGAAGTTACTGTCGTCATGGTTGTATACCGGTATTTATCGCCGTTTCAGACGAACTCTCGTGAGGTTGAAGTGATGAACCCAAAGAGTCCAACGGTGGCGACCCCGAAGGTTTCAGACGAACTCTCGTGAGGTTGAAGTGGCGCCCTGCGTAAAGACGGCATGGTGTCCTCGAAGGTTTCAGACGAACTCTCGTGAGGTTGAAGTGGACAGCGAAGTGCCGAGTCCATGTTTGTCACCAGCGTTTCAGACGAACTCTCGTGAGGTTGAAGTCCGTAGGCTCATGGGCGAGCCGCAGCGCTGTCTTCAGGGTTTCAGACGAACTCTCGTGAGGTTGAAGTAAGCCCCATGACCGCGAGATCGGCCCCACTGATGGGGGTTTCAGACGAACTCTCGTGAGGTTGAAGTGATCTTGTTTTTGGCCCACACCGCAACTGCCGCGGGTTTCAGACGAACTCTCGTGAGGTTGAAGTATCCCGATTGACAAGATCGTGGGCGTCGACTGTTGGTTTCAGACGAACTCTCGTGAGGTTGAAGTCAAGCCCAAGCAGTGAAGGCGATGATGCGGGCCGAGTTTCAGACGAACTCTCGTGAGGTTGAAGTCCTTCGGGGGCTGACCGTCCCACTGTTAGGGGAAGTTTCAGACGAACTCTCGTGAGGTTGAAGTGAGCCGTCGAATCCCGACGCCGTGATGCTACCCTGTGTTTCAGACGAACTCTCGTGAGGTTGAAGTCGGTTAACACTCGCTCTGATGGTATCGGGTAATAGGTTTCAGACGAACTCTCGTGAGGTTGAAGTCCTTGTAGGAAGCCCCGCCCTTTAGGGCGGGTGAGTTTCAGACGAACTCTCGTGAGGTTGAAGTCACACCCGCCGCTGCTGCATGATCCGCTCGCGGGCGTTTCAGACGAACTCTCGTGAGGTTGAAGTACGAAGCGGCTCACTGCCTGCCTGATGTCGCCGCCGGGTTTCAGACGAACTCTCGTGAGGTTGAAGTATCCAAAACAATGATCTCAACCAATTTTGGAACGTCGTTTCAGACGAACTCTCGTGAGGTTGAAGTCCATCTATTAGTAGGGGATGTACTTACTTAAGAGTTGTTTCAGACGAACTCTCGTGAGGTTGAAGTTTCCAGGCGGGCCAGCCGCTGCTGGACGTACTGGGGTTTCAGACGAACTCTCGTGAGGTTGAAGTATCGAAGAAGCCGCCACTGCCGCCCGTGTTGCCATTGTTTCAGACGAACTCTCGTGAGGTTGAAGTCCACAGCAACCAACTGTCGTCGGACTCGATCAGAGTGTTTCAGACGAACTCTCGTGAGGTTGAAGTTGTTCCCCCAAGATGTGGTCGATCTCGATGCGCTGGTTTCAGACGAACTCTCGTGAGGTTGAAGTTCTCGCCCGGCGACCTCGTCGGTGCGAATGGCTACGCGTTTCAGACGAACTCTCGTGAGGTTGAAGTGAGGAATGCTGCAATCGGCAGGAACTCGGGGTCAGGTTTCAGACGAACTCTCGTGAGGTTGAAGTTGACGGTGATAGCGACGAGTCGGAACTCGATGAGGCGGTTTCAGACGAACTCTCGTGAGGTTGAAGTAAAGTAAAAGCAGGTGTATTCATCGTTGATGAATGGTTTCAGACGAACTCTCGTGAGGTTGAAGTTCTCTCCAATGAACAACTACAGAACATCAGCCAATGTTTCAGACGAACTCTCGTGAGGTTGAAGTGTTGGTCAGCGCTTGATCGTGTGGGATCGTGGCGAAAGTTTCAGACGAACTCTCGTGAGGTTGAAGTCTCTCGAACTCACGGTTGATGAGATGATGGAGATTGTTTCAGACGAACTCTCGTGAGGTTGAAGTGAAGAAGAGGCAACCAACCCCTCGTTATCCCACGGTTTCAGACGAACTCTCGTGAGGTTGAAGTATTGGGCTACTCAACCGCCAGCCGGTTCGAAATGCGTTTCAGACGAACTCTCGTGAGGTTGAAGTGCCGATCAGCAGATCACCCACGATGCCGGGGTCAACAGTTTCAGACGAACTCTCGTGAGGTTGAAGTAAAATGTCACGGTGGTCTACGAGAACGCAAGCAACTTGTTTCAGACGAACTCTCGTGAGGTTGAAGTCCGACATTTGGGAGGGGGCGGACGGTGAGCAGCAGATGTTTCAGACGAACTCTCGTGAGGTTGAAGTCGGTGGCGAAGTGACTTCTCGCCAAAATCCCGGCGGTTTCAGACGAACTCTCGTGAGGTTGAAGTCACCTGCTGACAGTCCACATGATGGAGGTCATGCAAGTTTCAGACGAACTCTCGTGAGGTTGAAGTACCCACTGGAGTTCTCTGCTGGGTTGGGTTGGGTTTCGTTTCAGACGAACTCTCGTGAGGTTGAAGTCTCTCTGTCGAAACCTCTTTGATGATCACATATGAAGTTTCAGACGAACTCTCGTGAGGTTGAAGTGATCAATCCCATTTCCACGAGATCGTCGAGGTTGGGGTTTCAGACGAACTCTCGTGAGGTTGAAGTCTGTTGTAGTTTACTGTTCTTGACAATAACTTTATTGTTTCAGACGAACTCTCGTGAGGTTGAAGTCACGCCTGATAGCCCTCGGTTGAGTGGTCGTGCTTGTTTCAGACGAACTCTCGTGAGGTTGAAGTTCGCCATATCGTTGCACCGCATAGGCAAACGAAAGTTTCAGACGAACTCTCGTGAGGTTGAAGTCGGGTTCACGCAGACACATTGGAGAGCCACAGTCGGGTTTCAGACGAACTCTCGTGAGGTTGAAGCGTACCTTGCTCGCACGGGACGCTATCGAAAAGAGTTTCAGACGAACTCTCGTGAGGTTGAAGCCAGTATTCGCCAACGTCGGGGTGGAAGTGTTCGCAGTTTCAGACGAACTCTCGTGAGGTTGAAGCAGGATGTGCCAGCATCATCGAAATGGGGAGCAGATAGTTTCAGACGAACTCTCGTGAGGTTGAAGCGGGCAGCTCGATCTGCTCTCGCGAAAACAGGGAGGAGTTTCAGACGAACTCTCGTGAGGTTGAAGCGAACTCGCAAAGGCTGATCTCGCCCTGCTCGTAGAGGTTTCAGACGAACTCTCGTGAGGTTGAAGCGATGCAATAGATATCTCGCTCTCTACACGGGGTATCGGTTTCAGACGAACTCTCGTGAGGTTGAAGCAACCATTCTCTGAGTTTGGTCTGCAAAATCATAAGTTTCAGACGAACTCTCGTGAGGTTGAAGCGGTCTATGCGGGCCGACTGGCCGCACGAACTATTCGAGTTTCAGACGAACTCTCGTGAGGTTGAAGCGGTTTGTCGGACCACAGCTTTGATCATGCAGGGTGCGTTTCAGACGAACTCTCGTGAGGTTGAAGCCTTGTAATTCGGGATGACCGCCATGTTAGATCTGATGTTTCAGACGAACTCTCGTGAGGTTGAAGCGATCATCGGCCACCCCGACAACCACGTCTTCGATCGTTTCAGACGAACTCTCGTGAGGTTGAAGCCGTTTTCGGTCCACCGGTTCATGTTCTTGACAGTAGTTTCAGACGAACTCTCGTGAGGTTGAAGCGGTCATAGAGTCGAGCGCATAGTCGGCCGGTGTTGTCGTTTCAGACGAACTCTCGTGAGGTTGAAGCAGAACTTTAACAGCCCCGAAGAGATCCTTGACGAAGCGTTTCAGACGAACTCTCGTGAGGTTGAAGCGCTTTGAACGAAATCATCCACCGAGACCGAAACCGAGTTTCAGACGAACTCTCGTGAGGTTGAAGCGCTTGGTGGCGTCCGATCAAACTCGTCGGGCCAGTGTTTCAGACGAACTCTCGTGAGGTTGAAGCAACGAAGGATCGACGGTGGAGATAACGTATGAGACCGTTTCAGACGAACTCTCGTGAGGTTGAAGCACTACGTAGCCGAACAGTGCGGTCTCACGGAGCTGTTTCAGACGAACTCTCGTGAGGTTGAAGCCAGATCCGGTAAACGGTGTCATCCAACTCAAAGACGGTTTCAGACGAACTCTCGTGAGGTTGAAGCATCGATATCGTTTGCTTCGAGGATCTTCAAGAAGAGTTTCAGACGAACTCTCGTGAGGTTGAAGCCAACAACCCCGTTTCCGTATCGATATCTATACGAACCGTTTCAGACGAACTCTCGTGAGGTTGAAGCCGCGTGAACCCACTGGATGACGAAGGTATCGAAATGTTTCAGACGAACTCTCGTGAGGTTGAAGCCTGTTGAGTCGCAAAGAACTCATCCACCGTGGCGAGTTTCAGACGAACTCTCGTGAGGTTGAAGCAGGATGTGCCAGCATCATCGAAATGGGGAGCAGAGTTTCAGACGAACTCTCGTGAGGTTGAAGCAAATTATGGAACAGCGGCCTGATCGGTATTCGGATGGTTTCAGACGAACTCTCGTGAGGTTGAAGCGTCAAGTTCGATACTGACGAGATCGCCGCTCGATCCCAGTTTCAGACGAACTCTCGTGAGGTTGAAGCGATTCCGGAGAGATCGTTGGTAGTGACAAACAGATCGTTTCAGACGAACTCTCGTGAGGTTGAAGCGTCTCCCTGAAGGAGAGATCATGAATCCTTTTGACTCGTTTCAGACGAACTCTCGTGAGGTTGAAGCTAGTCCCCACGTACTCTTGCAGATGTTGTAGAAGTGTTTCAGACGAACTCTCGTGAGGTTGAAGCGAGGACGAGGACACCGCCGAGTACGTCGAGGGCGCGCGTTTCAGACGAACTCTCGTGAGGTTGAAGCAACGGTCGCGCCTGGGAGCACAAGTCCGACGAGACCCGTTTCAGACGAACTCTCGTGAGGTTGAAGCTCTGCCTTCCGCTGGAGGCCGCCGAACGCGATCGCGGTTTCAGACGAACTCTCGTGAGGTTGAAGCTTCGCGTGGCCGTCCAGGTGGTCCTGGACGAGGTCGTTTCAGACGAACTCTCGTGAGGTTGAAGCGGTCAAGATGAGGCTGACACGGAAACCCCAGACACAGTTTCAGACGAACTCTCGTGAGGTTGAAGCGCTCGGGGATTCCGCCTCGAAAATCTGGAACGTCGCGTTTCAGACGAACTCTCGTGAGGTTGAAGCAGCCTCAACAGTCGCAACACACAGGCAGTCAGTCGGCGTTTCAGACGAACTCT
>Ga0136603_1001211_pt1 | contig 6753 bp, 3 predicted proteins | sample AntDeeMetagen695_FD_104931 | JGI IMG/M metagenome (GOLD analysis project Ga0136603, IMG submission 104931) | Saline lake microbial communities from Deep Lake, Antarctica - Metagenome TFF #695 | ecosystem: Environmental > Aquatic > Non-marine Saline and Alkaline > Saline | place: Antarctica: Deep... | reverse complement strand
GGCGGACAATTCCTAGCGCTTCCCTCACGGGTTTGTCCCCCCCCGTAGGGGGGAGGGCAAACCCGTGAGGGAAGCGACCTCTGCGAAGCGCTCAGTCGGAATTCGCGATCGCGAATTCCTAGCTCATAATTTGCGTACGCAAATTATGCGACCTACGCTGAAGTCGGATTTGTCCGTGGACAAATCCTAGCGCATATTACGCTTCAGCGTAATATGCGACCTTCGCACTAAAGCGTAATAAGCGCTAGGATTTTTGTAGGTTCGCTCGCTGAGCGAACCTACAAAAATCCGACGAAGGTCGCATAAATTGCGTACGCAATTTATGCGCTCGGAATTGGCGTACGCCACCCTCACGGGTCCGACTCTCCGAGCGAACCTAGCCTCGCGAATAGCGGGGCTATTCGCTCGGACGAACGCAAAAATCCGACACTAGGATTTTTGCGTCCGCAAAAATCCGACGGAGGTCGCATAAATTGCGTCCCTCACGGGGCAATTTATGCGCTCGGAATTGGCGCACGCCAATTCCGACTCTACGAGCGGACCTAAAAACTCGAATATTTTCTCCCCCGCGGATATAAGGGGGAAAAATATTCGACTTTTGTTGATTCTATCTCATCTAAAAAATTGCAATCCGAATTTAAGTTAAAGTTAGTATTTAAATTTTCCATAAATTGATACAATGACTACAGCTTTTACATACATAATAAATCAAAACGTTTTCTTAAAAAGAAGCGATTTTTTAGGTTATTGATCTATTAGTTAATAATGAATATTCCTTGGAGATTAAGATATTCCATGATTTCCCCCAGTTTTTCAACTAATCTTATGAATTAGAAGTCACTACTGAAAATGAAAACCTTGAAAGAATAAAATGAAACGGAAAATTGAAGCAACACCAAAACTTGGTGCGAAGAACCAACCTGATTGACCTAAAGGGTAAATTAAGAATACAGATACGAATACAGCAATAGGAGCTGAGAACGCAATAGCGTTGTATGGACGTAAGTTTACTGAACGTGCAATTTCAAACTGACGTAACATGAAACCAATTAGACCAAACGCACCGTGTAATGCTACGAATGCCCATAAACCACCAAGTTGGAACCAACGTGTTAAATCACCTTGTGCTTCAGGTCCCCAAACGAATAATAATGAATGACCTAAACTGTTAGCTGGTGTAGAAACAGCTGCTGTTAAGAAGTTACAACCTTCAATGTAAGAACTTGCTAATCCATGCGTGTACCATGAACTAACAAAAGTTGTTCCTGTTAACCAACCACCTACCGCAAAGTAAGCACAAGGTAATAATAATAAACCTGACCAACCTACGAATACGAAACGGTCCTGACGCAGCCAGTCGTCCGCGTCATCAAATAAAGTACGTTTTTCTTGATATGTACCAATCGCAATAGTCATTGCGGCATCTCCATAATAATTTTTATAATTCATCATATCGTTTTTTTTTTTAACCTTTATTGCATTCATAAATATAACATAAAAAAAAATTTAAAGAGAAGAAATTTATTCATTTTTTATACAAAGACTTCTATATATTTAGAACATCTATATAAAATATATTTTTAGAAAAGTTAAAACGTCTACCTCCTATATCCTAAGATACGGTTAAGACGTCATAACTCTACTTTTTGATTTTTCTTTTGCTAGAAGGCTCACCATTAGTACGTAATCGACTATTATGTACTTAATGAGACTCGGATGTTTGTCACGCCAGCTTCGCGGAGGTGACAAACATCTGACTTGTGGGCATTAGCGGACAAATCCTAGTAGGTGCGAACGTAGGAGGTCGCCTTCCTCACGGTTTGGCGTCCGCCTATTAGGTGCAAAGATATAATATTGCAGAGCGTCCACCCCCATAAATATGGGGCTGAAAGACCTACTAGGACCCGTGAGGGGGGCTTACGACCCCCTCACGGGTCCTAGTAGGATTTGTCATTTGAGGCTTAATAGGGGCGGATTTTTGCCCCCCTCACGGGGGCAAAATCCGCCCGCGTAATGGTCCAGGAGAGCCCTCCTCACGGATAAACCCCCCCCGCAGGGGGGTGGGGGGCCGTCCTTAGGATTTGGCCCAATAGATTATAGATTATAGATTATAGATCTCTAGATTATAGATCTCTAGATTATAGATTATATTAGGCCTCGTAATTGGCCATATTTGTCCCCCTCCCCCCGCAGGGGGGAGGGGGACAAATCCTTTACTCGCGAATAGACTCGGAGCGCCCCTCACGGGGCGCTCCGTACCCGTCCCGCCAGGGGCGGGGGAAGCGACCTTACCCGTGAGGGACGCTTTAGCGTCCATCACGGGTAAGCGACCCCCTCACGGGGACCCCCCGTAGGGGGCCCGTGAGGGGGGCAGGAGACCCCATATATATGGGAGGGGGACCTACAAATGCGCACTTAATAAGCCGTATGTTATACGTTAGGTTTACCGGAAGTAAAACCCGCCCAGTGCTGAAATTTAATTGCTTGCATGCATGACGGTCTACCACCGACTCCGGCACGATGAATTTTTCCCCCTTTAAAGCCTGCTCTGCAGTTAGTTATCTAGCAGTACGTTCCTTTCTATTTCCTTCTTGTACTTCAGGTATAATTTTTTAATGGATGTTTAAAACTAATGTATGGTTTCCTCACAAGAATTTGATTTTGTGAGAAGGATCTTTACCCCAGTTTTGAACCTAAAGCTGCAGAAATGTTACCCAATTATAATACTTTGTTTTAGTAAGATCGAGCTAGCTGATCTTTCATTGATATATATAAATAGAAATATGAATAGTATGAATAAAAATCTTAATAGAAATAGAAAGATAAATAGAAAAGTGGTTAGTTTATAAACAGCCATGGCAGATTTAATGTCATTTAAAAAGGTAAGTGACAACAAAAGAATTCAAAGAAAAATCAATCTGAGAGAGGCAAAAGTCGAATCGTTAGTCCCCCGTGGGTCGCAGGGGGGACTATTTTTTAATATATGCTATATCCACCCATATATATAATATATATATATAATATATATATATAATATATAATATATATATATAATATATATATATAATATATAATATATATATATATAAGGGGGGATAATAGGCGAGTTTATCCCCCCTGCGGATATAAGGGGGCAAATAAAATTATATAGAATTCTATATCTATAAAAGATATGGACAAATATTACATAAAACTTAGAAACATATAATCTACAAATCAATTTATGTAAAAATGTTATATTAAATATGTATCTATAAGTTAAAGAAAAAAAAAACGGCTAAAAATAAAATATATTTTTACTCTATTTTTAGTAACTGACAGTCGACAAAAAAGATTGTATTGAAAGAATTGTTCTTTTTAACAATGGATTACAGATAATCGATTTTAAAACGTTAAATAAAGTTATTAACACTTTTTAATAGAATAAAAACTGCGTAAGGGACAAGCAGGAAGAGCGAGCGAGCTAAATCGAATAATTAATTACGAATAATTAATTATAGTACGAAGCCCCCCTCACGGGTCGGGTGAAAACAAATCCTAGCGCGTAATTCTCCCCTCCCCCCTACGGGGAGGGGGGAGAATTACGCACCCTTTACACGGTCGATTTAGATTTATTACTTATATATAAGAATAAGAGTGCTTGAGCCGTATGCGGTTAAAACTGCAAGTACGGTTCTACGGGGGGTTCAAAAAATCTACCCTACAAAACCTGGTCATTTTTCTCGTGCATTAGCAAAAGGTCCAAATACAACTACTTGGATTTGGAATCTTCATGCTGATGCTCACGACTTTGACAATCATACATCAGATTTAGAAGAAATTTCAAGAAAAGTATTTAGTGCTCATTTCGGGCAATTAGGTATTATTTTAATTTGGTTAAGTGGGTGCGACACGAAGAGACTTCAATTTGAATTAGAAAATAGAGGAATGTAAATTTTAGTGTTTTTGTTTTTTAGTGTCAATTAGAGGCTTACAACCCTTATATATAATATATAAGGAAAACAAACACAGATAATCATTCATCTATAAGCTTTTCTAATTGATTATAAGTAGGTCCGCTCCCATATAAATGGAAGCGGAGGACGACTCCCTCACGGGGCAAACCCGTCAGGGAGGCGCTCCTCCCCCCTACGGGGGGGATAATTACGACGCGTACGCCCCATATATATGGGACGCTGGCGGACCCGTGAGGGGCGCCCCATATATATGGGGCGCAATCCAAACCAATTCCGACTCTACTCATGAACCTACCCCCCCGAAGGGGGGGGGAGCGCCGATCCCCTTGTCGAAAAAATTACGTACGAAATTTTCCGGACGGCCCTATATACATAGGGCCGTCCTGGAAGCAACTCGAAGATTAGGAGATCGGCGCGAGTACTAGCATAATCGGGTTGGATTTGTTCTCCACGGCCTTAAATTTGTAGGGCAGTGTGCGAAGCGTCAGTATGAATTTGGTCGTATTTGTCCTTAGAATAAATCCGACCCCTCCTATTCTGCTATGGGGGCGCTAACGCCAATTCCTACATAAAAATACGCTTTTTAAACTCACTACGATCAACTTTCAAAAAGAACAAAGAGTAAACAGTATCTTCAAATTGATTCATCGTAAAATGGAACAAAGAATGTTTATTCATCTAGAAAACTCAATTATAAAAATTAAATAGTAGACCTTAATAAATAGTACCAAAAAGAAAAATCTACTTTTTTCTTTTTGGTAATGTCTACTTTAAACTCTAGCCCGGAGGTAGTGGAATTGGGTGCCGTAGGTAAAATCCTCCAGCGTAGTAGTTTACCCGCGGGGTATACTACTACGCTGCGGACGCCCCCCTCACGGGTCCGAGCGGAGACCTAACCTACCACAATCCTACTCTAGCGCTCCCTTATTTGTAAAACGACAAATCATACTAGGTGCACTAGTAGAGTCTTATATATCTAATTACAAATCCAACGCTTGTCGAAGGGACCCTCACGGGTCCCTTTACTCGCGAATAGACTCCGAGCGCTTGTGTCGGAATTGTCCGCCCCCCCGCAGGGGGGAGGCGGACAATTCCGAGCGCTTACCCGTGAGGGAGGCGTACGCCTCCCTCACGGGTAAGCGACCCCCTCACGGGGACCCCCCTACGGGGGGAGGAAGGAGGGCAGGAGACCCGTGAGGGGGACCTACGAGCAACTCGCAGATCTTCGACCCCCCTTTTTAGAAAAGGGGGTTCGAAGTCTGCGACTTGTCGAAGGGATTTACGCGTCAGGCGCGTAAATCCCTTCGAGAACTCGCAGATCTTCGACCCCCCTTTTTAGAAAAGGGGGTTCGAAGTCTGCGACTTGCATTCTGCAAAGCTATTACCTTTTAGGGTTTAGGATGCGTACTCGTTAATGTGTTCAGACTTGCGAATGCGCTGTTATAAGTTAGCAATATTGAGTTAAGTTTTCTTTTTATAGAGTTGTTAATTGAAGTTTAACGTGTGAATCTGGTCAAAAAGAACAAAAAGTAAAAGTTGTTGTTACTTTTGAACAGAACGGATACTCGAGAAAAAGTATTGATAATTCAAAATTTGAAATAAATAATAAAATTTAATTTGGTTTTCTTTCATTGAAAGAAAAACTAATTATAATCAATAAATGGAATTTAGTCCTTTTTTTTATTGAAGCTTTCTAGGAGCGCTTGCTCCACCCTTTGGTCCGCCAGGGGCGGGGAAGCAACTCGCATATCTTCGACCCCCCCTTTTCTCGAATAGGGGGTTCTGAAGTCTGGGACTTGCGCTCGGCGAAGCGCTCAGTCTGAATTAGCGAGCGCCTCCCTGACGGGTTTGACGCAAACCCGTCAGGGAGGCGCTCGCTAATTACTAGCGCCTAATTAGCGTACGCTAATTAGGCGACCTGACGCTTCGCACATAAGAAAAATTTAATAAAGTTTTAAAACTTTACTTCGAGTATGTTCGTGTGTTTTCCTTAGTTTTGGACAAACTATTTTAATGAAAAATTAATTAAACATTATAAGAAACCGTTTTTCATTTATAAAAACATCTTTAGTCGTGGCTTATTTCGCTTTTCAATAGTTAGTGGCGTTCGGATCGTAATTGTCCACGACGACCCTATATTTAAGTTATATATAGGGTCGTCCTGGACAATTACCCCGCAATTCCGCATACTCGCTAAAAGTAGGATTTGTTCTTGAGCGTTAATTGGCGTATGTCAATTAAGCTGGTACTCGTGACGATCCCCTTGTCGAAGAAATTACGTAGGTCCCCCTCACGGGTCCCTTATATAAGGGACCCGTGAGGGGGACCTACGTAATTTCTTCGAGTGCGAGCGAACGATCCCCTTATATATATAGGGGATCGTCGCTCCCCCCCTTCGGGGGGGTAGGTTCGCTCGCAGAGTCGGAATTGGCGTCCCTCACGGGGCGTCGGAATTGGCCCCTCACGGGGCCAATTCCGACTCTCCGAGCGAACCTAGCCTCGCGAATAGCGGGGCTATTCGCTCGGACGGACGCAAAAATCCGAGCGCTTACCCGTGAGGGACGCTTTAGCGTCCCTCACGGGTAAGCGACCTTATTACGCTTTAGTGCGAAGGTCGCATATTACGCTGAAGCGTAATATGCGCTAGGATTTGTCCACGGACAAATCCGACTTCAGGTCGCTTCCCTCACGGGTACGGAGCGCTTGTCGAAGGGATTTACGCGCCCCCCCTCACGGGGAGGGAGGCGCGACCCTCACGGGTCCCTTCGAGTGCGAGCGAACTAGCCTCGCTAGTCGC
>Ga0136603_1001196_pt1 | contig 6847 bp, 4 predicted proteins | sample AntDeeMetagen695_FD_104931 | JGI IMG/M metagenome (GOLD analysis project Ga0136603, IMG submission 104931) | Saline lake microbial communities from Deep Lake, Antarctica - Metagenome TFF #695 | ecosystem: Environmental > Aquatic > Non-marine Saline and Alkaline > Saline | place: Antarctica: Deep... | reverse complement strand
CGTCGATGTTGAGGTACTCGTCGTCGATGACGTCGACTGAGCCATCGTCCCATTCGATTTCGGCGGCGATATCGCCGGGATCGACGCCCGGTGGGATCGGGATCTCGACGCTCAGGTTCCCGTTGTCGAGTTCAGGCTCGCTCGGTGGCTCGGGGGCTTCGATGCGGTCGGCGTTATTGATCGCGCGGTTGGCGGCGTTGAGTTCTTCGAGGAGCACTGCCTCGCTGGTGTCGTTGATTTGCTCACGGTCGGGGATTGTATCGAAGCGAGAGTTGTCGAGGTAGGCATCCCGAATATCGTCTGACCCGCCGACTGTCCGCAAGAGGTTCACAAGTCGCTCGCGGTATGGATCAAGCGAGGGTTCGGTCGGTGGGTCCGGGAGTGCGGATGCCCCGAGGGCCGTGTTGGCGGCGTTAGTCTCGGCGATCAGTTCGCTTCGCGAGAGATCTTGGAGATCCGATCGGTCTGGGAGGGTATCGAACTGTGAGTTCGAGAGGTACTCCGAGACGGCGTTTTGGTCTTCGACGGCCGTGACGAGATCAAGGACCGTGTCGACCAGTTCGTCGCTGATCGGATCGAGATTGCTGATGGGGCCGTCAACGAGGAGTGCTTGGGTAGCATAGCGGATCTCGTCGCGGATCTCTTTCCGCGAGAGATCGCGTACATTGGACTCGTCGGGGATTGTGCTGAATTGTGAGTCTTCGAGGTAGGCGTCGATACTCGCTTGGTTGGCGTTTTCGAGGTCGGCAATGAGTTCGAGTAGGTAGTCGGCCAGCTCGCCGAGTGCGTCTTCGGCTTGGCCGATCGTCTCTTCGATCTCGTCGCCGAACGGAATGTTGTTGGCGGCGTTGCAGACCTCCTCGCCGAACCGTTCGGGGTCGCAGGTCTTGAGTTGGCGAGTCGAAAGACGTTGGGTTTCGAGGGTTACGCGGCCGGGGACGCGCGTTTGTGTGGGTGTGGTTGTGAACGCCACGCCGTACTCAAAGTCCTCTTTGGAGTCAATCTGGTTGTACGTCTGGGTAATGATATCGGTGTCAGATTCGAGGTCGACTGGCGTCTCCGCTTTGGTCGCTTGTAGGGCGACACGCTCGACGCCATTATCGACGTTGATGCTAAATTCGCCGTCCTGGTCGGCCGTGGTGACGTAGCGACCGAGGGTGCCGTCTTCGGTGAGTTGCTGGACTTCCTCGACGTTCGAGGGGATCTTTTCGAGGTCGCTTTGGATGTCGTTTTGGATGGTCGAAAGGAGGCTGGTAAGCGTGCCGTCGGGTGTGACCGCAATCGGATAGGAGACGCCGCTGGATTCGGACTCGACGAGATAGAAGCCTGCTTCGAGTGGGTCAGTTGTGACCGTCGGCTGGTTGTCGATCCCACCAGCGAGTGAGCCACTTGGTTCGTCGATCTCGTAGGTTTGTGGTGAGCCGATCGAGGCTCCTGATGGGTCGATCTTGGTGAGCGTGACTTCCTCGTTGCCGACCGGCCCGCCGGGCCACTGGCGGCTGACTGAATCGAGGAAGTCGCGGACGCCGCCGCCGTCGGGGTCCCACGTCGAAAGGACGAGTGGCTCCCCTGCTTCGTGGACGGTGACGGGTTCGCTGAGGTCAATGTCGTTGGTCCACGCCGTCCCGCCCCAATCCTCTGAGGTGTGAGCGAGTGGGTAGGTCCCATCGGCGGTGTCGGTGAACGAATCGAAATTCCTGTTTTCTTTGAAGTTCGGTGGTTCGGCCTCACTGATGTCGTTGAGGATGTCTTCGGCTGTTTGGCCGTCCGGGAGGTTGTCGGTTGGGACGCCGTAGGCTTCGACGGCGGCTCCCGAGACTGGGTTGCCGTTTTGGTCGACTACTTGGCCTTGTACGCCATAACCAGCCTCTGTTATCGAATCGAACTCGCGGATGGAATACTGATCAATCCATATTTGACCATTATTATCGCCAGAATAACCTCGGATATAGAAATTGCTCAAGTCGCCGTTAAATTCTCCCAACGACTGCCATTCAAGTGGCTCATCAGATCCAACACCCCATATTTTCCCATATGCATTCCCGTCATTGATTATCACACGCGCTTTTTTCCAACCACCCCCATCAGATAGATCATTATAATTAGGATACAGCATATGTTTGTCAGATACTCTCAAACCTATGTTTGGATATCTACCATTGTAATTATACAAACCAAATGAATCACCAGGGTTAATTTCCCTGTCATTATGTCGGTATATGAATTTGAGTTCGATGTTTTGACCGTTGGATAAATCTGGAGAGTTAGCATCATTTCCAGACGTTCCGTCGAAAGTCAACGAATTAGTATTAGTTGGACTGTCTGTTGATATCGAACCGCCAGACCATCCATCTGCGTTACCATCTTCGAAATTTTCAGAGTAGATAGTGTCTGCCCCAATGAAATCTATCGGGCCTTGGGTCGGGTCTGTGGCGGATACCACCCCACCATGTCCGTCGGCACCCGGCAACGGCATACTCACCAGCGCCAGCGTCCCGGTAACGATCAACAGCGCCATACCCAGGGCTCGCCACTGGCTGCGTTCGAGTCGGAACATGAATTATCGATGCCTCGGGGTCGGTCGACTGGCGATGCGGCTGGCTGTCGGGGTCAGTGCGGTGTGTCGGGGCATTTGCATATGGGAAACTGGCCTGCGATTGGAGTATAGAAAACAGTGCGTCTCGGTGTGGGTGGGCGGCTATCTCACTCGGTCGACGACCATTCCGAGGATCTCCACATCGTTCTTCTTGTTTTGTTCGGTGTTCTTTTTCAGCCCACGGGCGAGATTCAGTGCGTCTTGGATCTCGGCTTCCCGCAGCTCGCGTTGCTGATCGCGGAGCCACATTTCGGTGAGCTCCATGAACGTCGCTAGATCGAACTGTTCGACGGCAATGCTCGTCGTCTCGTCGCCCGTGATATAACCCGTCTCTGGATTGATGCGCTTGCGGTGGCGTTCGGTGCCCCACTCACCGACGACGCTGGCGTCGGTGTCGGTCTGTCCTAGTCGGATACACGGATCGGTGAGTTCGACGGCTTTGTTTTCGTCGTGGGTAGCGTATTTGCCCCACGTCTCGCCATCGAGGGAAGCGAATAGTTGCGCCGTGAGTCGCTGTTCGTATTCAAGCCCTTCACAGTCGCCCAGTGTAGGTTCGTCTTCAAGCGTCGACCGACAGTTCATCGTCGCGTGATCCAAGAGGAATTTGTAGGCGACGATCTCGTTGGGATCGTTGGGGTCCGGGCGGTCGGCGGGGTCCTGTGGGTCGTCGGTGTCGACTTCATTATTGCCGAACCAGTTGCTTCGGTCGCCGAGGGCTTTTTTCTCGGACAGTGCTTCGGCTACGCGATCGTTGGCGGTTGAACTCATGGGTCTAATCTAAGGTATTGATTGGTAGGTGAGTGGCCGACGGGCGCTGCTGCTGCTTACGTCAGCCACTCCGGCATTGTGCCGGGATTCGAAGACACACCACACCGCGTGGTTTTACAGCCCGGCCCGGCTGGCAGTCCCAACCTGATGGCCACACTGTCTTATCCGCTTGCGCGGGCGTCCGCGTCGTACTTATGAGAAAAAACGACAGTCTCCTACATAATAGTTGTGTTGGCAATGGAGGTAGAGGCGTTGAGACTAGGGCATATGGCCGTCTCAGCGGTTTGGATTGGTTACAGATTAGAACGATCCACTAACCAAGATTTGGAATATTCTTCGAACTATATTTGGAATTTTGGTTAGTGCGGTTAGAGCCGCAACACGACCGTGCCGACGTAGTTCTCTTGAGTGACGTACTCCCCCCAGTATTCGGCGTCAGTCCTCGGGAGGGCGTCGCCTTGGGTGACATACCCCTGTGGTGTCTCGTCGACTACTCGGTGGCGAATATAGGTTTGTTCGGATTCGGCGTAGTAGACGACCTGCTGGTCGAGCTGTGGCTCGCCGAGGTCGACGTAGACCACCACGTCGTTGGCTTGCTCGTCACCCATCGAGATCCCGCCAGTGTCGGCGATCCCGATCGGGATGGCCGTCGACGGCGTGGCGGCGACCCACGCGAGGGTGAGGACGGCCGTGCAAGCGAGTAAGACGACGAGTCGACGAGAGTTCACACTACAGGCGTTTGCGAGTCAAATAAAAGAGGTGTCGGTGGCAGCGATCGGATTAGTTAGTTCGGCCAGTCGCGTTCGGCTAGTACATTACCTGAATCCGAACCTGTCCAAATTACGCGAACAGTATTTCCAGAGCCAAGATTACTTTTGTCGGTCGGGCTGTCGGTGACATTGATCGTGTCTCCAGCCGAAATTTCAGTGCCGTCTCCCCAACTAGCAGTGGTTACTTCCGAGCCATTGGCAGTGATTGAGACAGAGTCGTTTTGAATATTATCTCCGCCATCATGACTCAACTCAACACTATTAGTGCTGAAATCGAAGCCAATCTGTGCGTTTGGTGGTGTATCGCTCACTTGATCGCCGAGCCCGAGCACGAACGCGCCGATCACAGCCGCCAGAATGACCGTTATTGCGACCATGAGGATAACCCCAATCACGGGCGAGACCGCACGTTCGTTGTCGTTGCGGTTGAATAGTTCTTTGAACATATGTTTTTTAACCACTCACCGGAACGGTTTTGCGACCACACAGCAAATGATGGATTGGAGTACCGCCGACTTCCCTCCACTCCACCTGCCTTCCGTGTGCCCGTAGCCGTTGGTTTCTGTGGTGTACTAGAGATATTCCGCGTGGCGTACTTATACCATTCGGCGACAATCTCAATACCAATACTTCCATAGTTACATACCAGATGGACCCACTCCCGACTGTCGAGGAGCTGGCAGCAACCTATAACCCGCCGAGCTACGCCGACCCGATGGATGCGGTCGCCGATTATGAGACCTATCAGCGGGAGTGGGCGACGACAGAGCTCGGGTCGTCGGCTGTCTCGACACGGATGGAGCTACCCCGCGGGCGGATCCGGTCATGGGAAGAGGGGTCGAAGCCCGACGTAGTACGCGGTATTGAGACCGCCCGCGAGCATGGATGGCTCGAATGCGCGGTCGACAGCGAGATCTTTGCGGCGTTGAACCGCCTTGTCGCGGGTGTGTTTTCGGGCGGCTCGATCAGCGAAAGCGTCTACGTGCCGAGTTTTTCTACGCCCGACGATCGCGTCGACGACCAGCTCCGTGCCGATCTCGAAACGTTGGGCGTTGGGTCACAGATCGCGCTGTCGAACTCTGGCAACGTCGAGGAGGTCCGGCCAGAACAGGATGCGTCGGTATTGGGCCGGGTACTTGTCGCCCTCGGTGCGCCCGCCGGGCAAAAGGCTGGTCGGATTGATCGGCTGCCATCCTATCTCTATCGCCACCCCGAAGCGACTCAACGCGAGTTCGCTCGCGTGTATGTGGCAAATCGGGCAACCGACCGGCGCGATCGTGATTTCTACCAGATTCGAGAGGAGCGATCCGACCGCTATCTCGATGCTGTGGCGACGTTACTCAAAAAGACGATGGACGTTGAGGTGTGGCGCGGCGACCGAACGGTTCGATTCCGAAAGGCCGGGATGGCAGCGTTGGGGTTAGATTAGATTCGCTAACCAAGATTTGGAAATCTGTTTGAACCAAATTCTGATTTTTGGTTAGCGGAGAAAGCGACAGTCAGACCCGCCCACGGCCGATTTTCGGGAGGACAGTATCAAAGCGACACACCCCTTAAGTGTAGCACCCGATACCCTCCCTGCCCCGATCGGCGTGGCGCGAGTCTAAGTTCATCTGTCGACGCGAATGATTTGATCTTTTCCGTCTTACTTTACTTTCACCACGCTTACCGTAGTCTTTTAAAATACTCTTTCGAACCGACTAGTCCGTGATCGCCAACGCCCGCGCTCTCAAAGAAGATATCCTCCCTGAAGAGTTGGTCCACAGAGGCGAGAAGTTCGACCTGTTGATGACGGCTTTGCAGTCGCTCGATCCCGACACACTGGGCGACGACGCCCGGATCTACGGCCCCAGCGGTGCGGGGAAGACGACGATGGCGAAGATGGCCGCCCGCGAAATCGAAGCCCAGTTGATGAGCGTGGAAACCGCCCACGTCGACTGTCTGAGCCATTCGACGACCACGGCGGCACTCCATCATCTCTGTGCGAGTCTCGAAATCGACGGTGGGCTTGCTTACCGCTCGTCGTCGGTCGCCGAATATAGAGACGCCCTCGCTGGGCTCGATCGCCCGGTGTTGGTGCTCGTCGACGAGGCCGATCATCTCGATTGTCTCGACTTGATTCACGTGCTGTATGAGTTGCCGCACGTCGCTACGATTACGATCTCGAATCGGGAAGAGTCGCTGTTGAAACGCGCCGACGACCGGACGGCTTCACGCCTGCGGAGTGGGGTGCGAATCCAGTTGGACGCCTACAGTGACCAGCAGTTGGTCGACATCTTGGAACGCCGGGTGGCCTCCGGGCTCGTCGAGAACATTGTCGACGACGACGCATTGTGGGCGATGGCCCGCCGCTCGGAGGGTAACGCTCGCGAGGCGATTTGGCACCTCCGGTTCGGGATTAAGCACGTTCGAGCAGGCAACGCCGACCGCGTGACAACGGGCGTGGTCGACGAGACCTCGACGCTCGCGCGGGCGGATCTCGTGCGGAAGGTGTTTTCGCGGCTCGATCGGGAGCACCGCGTGATTTGCGAAGTGCTGTTTGAACACGGCGAGCTGGGCGCGAGTGAGTTACACGACGAACTGGTGTCGACGCTGGGCGAGTCCATGTCGCCGCGGAAGCGACAGCGGTTGGTGAGCAAAATCTTAGATGGGAGTGGCTACGATTTGGTGGCGAAATCTGGCAAGGGCCCGTCGACGAGCTATCGGTTGACCG
>Ga0136603_1001191_pt1 | contig 6860 bp, 4 predicted proteins | sample AntDeeMetagen695_FD_104931 | JGI IMG/M metagenome (GOLD analysis project Ga0136603, IMG submission 104931) | Saline lake microbial communities from Deep Lake, Antarctica - Metagenome TFF #695 | ecosystem: Environmental > Aquatic > Non-marine Saline and Alkaline > Saline | place: Antarctica: Deep... | reverse complement strand
GGACCTGGGAACACCAGGCTCTTGTGCGGGCCCGCTGGGTGGCCGGCAGTCCGGACTCCGGGAAGCGCTTTGCCGGAATCCGGCGCGACATCCTCTGCCGGTCGCGCGATCCTGAGTCCCTGCGCCGGGAGGTGATTGATATGCGCCGGCGGATGCGGGAGAACCTCGCTTCCACCGATCCGTCAGTCTTTCACATCAAGCAGAACCGTGGCGGCATCATCGACATTGAGTTCATGGTCCAGTACCTGATTCTTGCCTGGGCCCATGACTACCCACAGATCACGGACCAGTCCGATAACATCCGCCAGATGGAGTCTCTTGGGCAGGCCGGTGTAATGGACCCGGAGCGCGCCGAGCGGATGCGTGACATCTACATTTCCATGCGCTCAACCATTCATCGACGGGCGCTGCAGCGCCAGAACAGTGAAATCGATGCGAGCGCTTTCCCCGAGGAGCGGGCCTATATCCGTCAGTGCTGGGAGGCGATCATGGGCGAAACCCTGAACGCGACGTGAACAGCGTCCTTCGACGGCCCGGATTTTCCTGCTAGAATTGGCCGGTTCAATGCCCTAACAAGAGGAGTTTCCGGCAATGTCGATGGCGGATCGCGACGGTCTTATCTGGCTCGACGGGGAAATGGTCCCCTGGCGGGAAGCCAAGGTTCATGTGCTGACCCACACCCTGCACTACGGCATGGGCTGTTTTGAGGGAGTGAGAGCCTACCAGACCAATGAGGGTCCGGCGATTTTCCGGCTCCAGGATCATACCCAGCGACTGATGCGCTCAGCGCACATCCTGAACATGAAACTCCCCTACAGCGCGGAAACCCTGAACGAGGCCCAGCGTCTGGTCGTCCGCGAGAACGGGTTGGCCTCCGCCTATATCCGGCCTATGGCGTTTCTGGGCTCCGAGGGCATGGGGCTGCGTGCCGATAACCTCAATGTGCATGTGACGGTAGCGGCCTGGGAGTGGCCCTCCTACATGGCGCCGGAGGCTCGGGAGCAGGGCATCCGCATCCGGACCTCTTCCTATACCCGGCATCACGTCAACATCACCATGTGCAAGGCTAAGGCGAACGGCAACTACATCAACTCCATGCTGGCGCTGAACGAAGCCATGACCTGTGGTTACGACGAGGCTTTGCTGCTGGACAACGAAGGCTATGTGGCCGAGGGCTCGGGCGAGAACCTGTTCATCGTGAGCGACGGCGTTCTCTACACGCCGGAACTGACATCCTGTCTGGATGGCATTACCCGTCGCACCATCCTGGCGTTTGCCGAGGAGCTCTCCATTCCCGTGAAGGAAAAGCGGATCACCCGTGACGAAGTCTATATCGCGGACGAAGCCTTCTTTACAGGGACCGCGGCCGAGGTGCTCCCCATCCGGGAACTGGATAATCGCCAGATCGGGAAGGGCCACCGAGGGCCCATCACGCAACGCTTCCAGCAGATGTACTTTGATTCGGTCGAAGGGCTCCGTGATCAGAATAGTGAGTGGCTGACACTCGCAAGCGACTGAAACGGGCGGGCTGACGAGGGAGAACGCTGAATAATGGCGCGCTGGATCTACTCCCTGTTGATGTACCTGGCGCTGCCGGTGGTCTTCCTGTTTTTCTGGCTCCGGGGCAGGCGTGACCCTGCTTATCGCCGTGGGTTGTCGCAGCGGCTCGGCCACATTGACGCCGATGCCACCCCCGGGTGTCTGCTGGTACATGCCGCGTCCGTTGGCGAGGTCATTGCCGCAACCCCGGTCATTCAGCGCCTGAGACAGCGTTATCCCGACTCCTCCCTGGTCGTGACCATGACTCCGACGGGCGCTGAACGGGTGCAGGCTGCCTTTGCCAATAAGGTACAGCACTATTATTTGCCCCTGGATGTCCCGCATGCGGTCCACCGGTTCCTGTCACGCCTGAATCCCTCCGTTCTGGTTATCATGGAAACCGAGGTCTGGCCGAACCTGGTTCATGCCTGCAACCAGCGCGGGGTTCCTGTTGTTCTTGCCAATGCGCGCATGTCCGCCCGTTCCGAGCGGGGCTACATCCGTTTCCGGTTCCTTTCCCGCCCGCTCTTTGAAGGCCTGGACTGGGTTGCTGCCCAGGCGAAGCCCGATGCGGCGCGTTTCGAGCGCCTCGGGGTAGCGGCTGAGCGTCTGGCGGTGACGGGCTCGATCAAGTACGACGTGAGCATTGATGACGCGACCCGGAAGCAGGCAGCCGAGCTACGCGAACAGATGGGGGCGCGCCCGGTCTGGATCGCGGCGAGCACCCATGAAGGGGAGGACGAGCAGGTTCTTGAGGCCCACGCCCGGTTACTCGAGCGTCAGCCGGACGCGCTGCTGATCCTGGTGCCCCGCCATCGGGAGCGGTTTGATCCGGTCTTCAGTGAGATTGGGAGGCGGGGGCTCTCCGTCAGTCGCCGATCCCGTGCGGAGTCGCCTGAACAGGTTTCCGTCTATCTTGCCGATACCATGGGGGAGCTTCTGATGCTCTTCGGGGCGGCCGATCTCGCGTTCATCGGGGGATCCCTGATTGAGCGGGGCGGTCATAACCCATTGGAAGCGGCGGCCTGGGGGCTCCCGATCCTGACGGGCCAGCACGTGTTCAACTTTATTACGGTCTTCGAGTTTCTTGAGGCCGAGGGTGGTGTCATCCGGGTTGATGGGGGCGCGGAGCTGGGGCAGGCTGTGGTCACGGTTCTTGAGGATGCTGACACCCGTCAACGGATGGGCGAGGGGGCGTCCGCGGTGGTGGATGCCAACCGGGGCGCCGTCGAACGGCTTGTCGACGGCGTTGCCCGGCTCCGCGATCAGCGCTGCTGATCCCCATTGTTGCCATTGCCATTCTGCGCCTCGGCTTCACGGGTTACCTCACGGGCAAGCCGCTCAATACCTGGCGCTGAGGCGCTCAACCAGCGATCGAGTTCGGCCAGATCCTGCGGGCTGAGTGTGCCCGCCGCCTGCTTGAGCCGGAGCGTATTCAGCACATAGTCATAGCGGGCATTGGCGAAATCGCGCAGTGCCACGTAGTAGTTCTGTTCGGCATCCAGAACCTCGACGATATTGCGCGTGCCCACGTCATAACCTGCCCGGGTTGCATCCAGGGCGCTGCGGCGGGAAATGATCGTCTGCCTCTGGGCGCGCAGCGTCTGCATGTTGGTGCTGATCTGGCGGAACAGCGACCGGGTGTCGAGACGTACGTTGCGCCTTGTTGTGTCCAGGTTTCGCTGCGCCTCATCCGTTTCGGCCCGGACCCGCCGGACGCCGGCGCTGGTGCCGCCGCCCTCGTATAGCGGCACATTGAGCGACAGGCCAATGCGGGCATCGGTCCGCGGGTAATCCTGATCAATGAATGCGGCCTGCTGGCTGCTGGGACCTGAAGTGCCAGTATCGTAGTCCTGGTGTTGCCGGCTTACGCCCGCAAACAGATCCAGTGTCGGCAGGTGTTCTGAGCGCGCCGCCTTGAGTTGCTCCTGAGAGGCCTCTACAGCAAGGCTCTGGGCCCGAATGCCCCAGTTCTGCTCCAGCGCCTTTTCCGCCCAGGCTTCCGGATTGTCCGGAGAGGGTGCGGTTACCGGGAAATCGGTCCGGAGGCGTTCCAGGTCCTTATAGAACTGGCCGGTCAGGCGTGCGAGGCTCTCGCGTTCAATGTCCAGCTGGCTCTCGGCGGCGATGCGCTGGGATTGGCTGGCATCGTAACCAGCACGGGCTTCTTCCACTTCCGTGGTCGCGACCAACCCGACTTCATAGCGCTCCTGGGCCTGCTCCCACTGGCGGCGAAGGGCTGCTTCCTGGGCGCGTGCGGTATCAAGCTCGTCCTGGGCCCGAAGTACGTTGAAGTACTGCTCAGCCACCTCGAGGATGAGCGCCTGCTCCGCCCGGGATAACTCGGCGGCCGCCGCCTTGCTCTGCTGCTGACTGGCCTGGTAACCGAACCAGGCGTTGGCGCGGAACAGCGGCTGGTTCAATCGAACGCCGTACTCATGGGTGGTGATGTCGATATCACCGGTAACGCGGTCGGTGTAGGCGGACTCGGCAAAGGCGTTGAGCTGGGGCAGCAGCGGTGCCCGTGACTCATTCACTGCCGCTTCCCGCGCCTCGCGGACGGCCCGGGCGGCGGCCAGGCCCGAATCGTAGGCCAGCGCCTGTTCATAGACGGTGATTAGGTTCTCGGCGGCTGCATTGCCCGCCGGGAGCATGAGTGCAGTTATCAGGATAAGGTGAAATCGGCTCGCTTTCATCGGGGTCCTCGGTATGGATTGGGTGTCACCGTGACCGGCGGTCACTATTATGGACAAGTTGCTGGCTGATCTCTACACTCAAGTAGCTTGTCGAAGTATCTTCGGCAACGCACTGTCTTGACGGGGTGCCGGCTTTGGCTGGCTGAGATTGCGAATGCAGAACCCGCAGACCTGATCCGGTTAATACCGGCGTAGGGATCCGAGACAAGCGCTTCCATATGAACCGCCTGTTATCGCACACCTAGAGTCTGCCTCTGCGTTCTCCCGTCCGGTTACCTACTGGTCACGGAGAGAACCATCATGAACAGCACCACCGATACCTTTCTGAGCGAAAACAATGCCGTTAATAACGAAGCGGCGATTGATCCATTGCCTGCCTCCTCCAAGGTCTACGTCACCGGAAGCCGTGAGGACCTTCGTGTTCCCATGCGCGAGATCCGGCTGAGTGAGACGCAGACGGATGAGGGGGCCCGGGCGAATCCGCCGTTGTATGTCTACGACACCTCGGGGCCCTACACGGACCCGCAAGCAGGGATTGACCTGCGCGCGGGCCTCGCGCCACTGCGTGCGCCCTGGATCGAGGAGCGCGCTGATACGCGGGAGCTGGCGGAATTCAGTTCCGAGTACACGCGGCGGCGCCAGCGCGATCCACGCCTGGACTCGATGCGCTTTACCCATGGCCGTAAGCCTCTGGTGGCGCGGGAAGGGGCGAACGTGACCCAGATGCACTACGCCCGGCAGGGAATCATCACCCCCGAGATGGAATTCATCGCCATCCGCGAGAATGCCAAAAGGGCGGAGATGATGGCCCAGGACCCGGAGCTGGCCAGCCAGCACCCGGGCCAATCGTTCGGGGCGAGCATTCCCGAGGAAATTACCCCGGAATTCGTACGTGACGAGGTGGCCCGCGGCCGCGCCATCATTCCCAACAACATCAATCACCCGGAATCCGAGCCCATGATCATTGGCCGCAACTTCCTGGTGAAGATCAATGGCAACATCGGCAACTCAGCCGTGACCTCCTCCATCGAGGAAGAAGTCTCCAAGCTCACCTGGGCGATCCGCTGGGGCGGAGACACCATCATGGACCTGTCCACCGGCAAGGACATTCATGAGACCCGTGAATGGCTGATCCGCAACTCCCCGGTGCCAGTAGGGACGGTTCCCATCTATCAGGCCCTGGAAAAGGTGGATGGCACCGCCGAGGATCTCACTTGGGAGATGTTCCGGGACACCCTCATCGAGCAGGCGGAGCAGGGCGTTGACTATTTCACGATCCACGCGGGGGTGCGCCTGCACCACGTGCCAATGACCGCCAAGCGTACTACCGGCATCGTTTCCCGGGGTGGCTCGATCATGGCCAAGTGGTGCCTGTCCCACCACGAGGAAAGCTTCCTGTACACGCATTTCTCTGAAATCTGCGAGATCATGAAGCGCTACGACGTGGCGTTCTCGCTGGGCGACGGCCTGCGTCCGGGCTCCATCGCCGACGCCAACGACGAGGCGCAGTTCGCGGAACTGGAGACTCTGGGAGAATTGACTAGAATTGCCTGGGCGCATGATGTGCAGTGCATGATCGAGGGCCCGGGACACATCCCCATGCACCTGATCAAGGAAAACATGGACCGCCAGCTGGCCTGTTGTGACGAAGCCCCGTTTTATACACTTGGGCCACTGACAACGGACATTGCGCCGGGTTACGATCACATCACGTCGGGCATTGGCGCGGCCATGATCGGTTGGTATGGTTGCGCGATGCTCTGCTACGTGACGCCCAAGGAGCATCTGGGCCTGCCCAACCGCGACGACGTCAAGGAAGGGATCATGGCCTACAAGATCGCGGCGCACGCGGCGGACCTGGCCAAAGGCCATCCGGGTGCCCAGCTCAGGGACAATGCGCTGTCGAAGGCGCGCTTCGAGTTCCGCTGGGAGGACCAGTTCAACCTGGGCCTGGATCCGGAGCGGGCGCGCGCCTATCACGATGAAACCCTGCCCAAGGACTCGGCCAAGGTGGCGCATTTCTGCTCCATGTGCGGGCCGAAATTCTGCTCCATGAAGATCTCACAGGAAGTGCGTGAATACGCGAAGGAGCAGGAGGTGTCGGAAGCCAGTGCTCTGGATCAGGGCATGGCAGAGAAAGCGGCGGAATTCCGCGAGCAGGGAGGCGATCTTTACCACAAAGTCTGACAGTGAGGCGCAGTATGGGGGAGAACCACCCCGTGTTTGATCACGACGATGTTGAGATCCAGTCCGATGAAGTGCTCTTCCAGGGCTTCTTCCAGGTGCGTGGTCTGACATTGCGCCATCGTCTTTTCGACGGGGGCTGGAGCGCCCCCATGAAGCGCGAGCTGTTCTGGCGGGAAAATGCGACATGCGTGCTTCCCTATGACCCGGTCCGCGATGAAGTGGTGCTGATTGAGCAGTTCCGCGCGGGCGCTCTGGGGCGGAAGGCTTCCCCCTGGTTGCTGGAAGTGGTGGCGGGCATCAATGAGCCGGGCGACTCCGCCGAGGTTACCGCGACCCGTGAGGCGCAGGAGGAAGCTGGGCTTGAGCTGACCGCGCTTGAGCACATCTGTGACTATCTGGTCTCCCCCGGTGGCACCAATGAGCTGGTGCACCTCTACG
>Ga0136603_1001152_pt1 | contig 7009 bp, 10 predicted proteins | sample AntDeeMetagen695_FD_104931 | JGI IMG/M metagenome (GOLD analysis project Ga0136603, IMG submission 104931) | Saline lake microbial communities from Deep Lake, Antarctica - Metagenome TFF #695 | ecosystem: Environmental > Aquatic > Non-marine Saline and Alkaline > Saline | place: Antarctica: Deep... | reverse complement strand
GCTTAAACAGCGGGACGTTGAACGTGAATGGCGAGTATTCGCCTACTGCTCTCAGCAGTTAGAACGGGAGTCCACGCTGAATGCCACGTCCTTCAGGGCGTGGTAGCTTACTCGACTCCGAGAGCGCAAGGGAGGTAAACAGACTGTCGTCCCAATCGATGACGAGACTATCTACGCAATCAAACGCTATCAGTTTGTCAACGCCGATTTGGATTCGCCATATCTCTTCACAAGCAACAAAGGAGGACGTCTCAGTAAAGAACGGATTCGACGGGAAGTGAAGGAGGCCGCCGATAGAGCCGGCGTCGCTCCCAAAGAAGAACGACGATTCGAGAAGAAGTTCACTCCCCACACGTTCAGGACCGTATTCACGACTCTGATGCGCAAGCAGGGGATGAAGCCGTACATTCTGAAATACATCCGTGGGGACGCCAAGACTGAGACGATGGATATCTACACCAGGGTAGACCGGGACGAGGCGAAAGAAGAGTACCTGACCTGCATCAAGGAAATCGGATTGTAGGGAGCAGAAGCATGGTCGAAGTCATCATTTACAGAAACCCGTGGGAGGACCCTGAGGAGGTCGCTCGAGTTACCATCGAAGGTGAGGTGAAAGGCGAGACGCCGACGGCCGAATCCCTGCGAGAGCGAATTAGTGACGAGAACGACCCAATCATCAGCGAGTATACGGACGGCCGCGAACTCCTCCGGTACATTGCTTCGTCGTACTCGAACGGCTACGTCATGGCGAACTATGATTGCGAAGAGTCTCTGCGAGTCGTTGAGGACCTGAGCGACGAAGCATATCGAGATTGGGTTCGAGACTCCGGGCTCAACACCCGAATCTGAATCCCGAAGACCGTATGCTGGTGGTAATCTCTCAACTGCTCACGCATCTCTGAGCGAGTCGAATAGATTGACTCTCGGTCATTCTCGAATGACTCTATGAACACACGAATTCGTTTTGGGGTGACGTTGAAGCACTATCTAGTCTTCATCATTTCTTCCCTGGTTTGATGGGTGGTCTGGATGAGCAGCATTAGTAGGCTTTGGGTCAATCAGTGTAACCCACGGAATTTTGTTGTTTAGATGTACCAGGACGGCTTCCTTGGTAGTCCGTTGAGGTGCTATAACATTCCCGTATGCGGCTGCACTACCAAATAAATAGATTCCAATTCCTATGGAGAGAATTGCACAGTAGATGAGGCTCGTCATCAGAATACTACTTGCCCATGGTGGTAGAATTGTCGGGGGCTGGGCAGCGAGCAGCCACAGGAGGAGGAAACCTCCAGCGACTAAATGGGGTACGATGCTCGCCTTGCCCAGTTGATATCCCATGCGGTACTGCCCGTGGTTGAGTTGAACACTATCGTCAGGATTGGGCTTCCCAATATCATATTGAATCTGCATATATATTCCAATCGCCGGAATAGCAAGCATCACGTATTCCAGCAATGTTAGCACCGTGTTGGTACTCATATCTAAAGGAGTAAAAGTAGGAATTCAAAGTTCTTGTGAGATATCCTACGCTCTAATTCGAGATTCGACTTACGTCATCACTCCAGAGAATGGAATTCCGTCCCGAGAAGATAGTTGGTATTTGATTGACGATGGACACGTTCTCTGTCTTTTCAGCTACGACCTCCACGCCGTTACAGACCAAGAGATGCTGAGTCAGTCCGCCGCTCGGGAGTCTTATGATGAAACAGAGCGATTATTGATACGGTGATTTGGCGTGGCATTGCTCATTTTCGGACTCAACGAAGAGCGGGACGGCTGGGATGTTCTCGGGAAGATTGCTGACGGCGAGATAGTCGAGGACCCGACTGGCGAATTGGAGGCGACAATAGAAGGTGCGTATGATTTGGATGATGAGGACCACCTGAGGCGGGCATTGAACAACCACTACATCAACGCCGTTCCGCTGGCAGGAGACGAGGAATAGTAATGCGGATTCTCTTCCAAATGTACCACGCCGGCGAGCTACACGACCTTGGTATCATTGAGAAGGGCGACGTAGTCGAGAGCATTGAAGAAGGGTTTGAGGACTGGATATGCTGGGAAGTAAATCAGCCGACGACTCCTGACCTAGATGACCCTGAGAGAATCCTTGAGGCCTACGAAGGACCGTCTATTGTGACGAAAGTACTGGACCCCGAATAGGACCTATGGCAAATCGTCTTTGAGTTCCAATACCTAATATAGTATAATACGGGGAATCGACAGAGACCACCACGAAACGTCTCTAAAACTCCTCTGAGGTACACCAGCCTGTGCGCTCCGAGCACCTCTGGCAAATTTTTGCCGCACGTCTCCGGCTAACCACTGCGTCCAGCATAACAGTTACATACCCAACTCTCTTCGGCCGGTCGTGACGCACGACTATACCACAATCAACGTCTATCCCGAAGACAGAGATGCTGCAAAGCGAACGAAGCTGGACGGAGAATCCTGGAGCGAGTATCTAAGTCGAGCAGCCAAGTCGCTTGAATCTGAGGAGACGTAGATGCTCCGACGAATGAGTTGGGCCAGAAGCATCCTACCTCTGCTGGCCTGCCGATTTCGGGACCGCTTTTCGAGTAGAATTCTGCTCCACCCGACCAACTATGCCCTCAACCAATAGCCCGTCGCTATCCTCTAATAAGAACGCACCGCCCGAATCTACCCACCAGCCCATCAAGATACTCAGTAGACGGCTTGAAGAGGCCGATATCGATACCTACCGATTCATCAAACTTCAACCGGGTAAGAAAGCACCAATCAGTCATACCCTCCTTCCACCAGATGACGCCGACGACTGTTATGGAGTCTATGCTGGAAGCGGATTGGTATTCCTTGATATCGATGACTACCGAGACGGAGCAGAGGCCCCCGATGCTCTCGGTTCACTCCCGAAAACCCTCACCATCGAAAGCGCCCACGGAGGAAAACACCGCTACTACCAGATAGAGGGGTCGGTCTCCAACTCTACAGAGCCATGGGGCGAGATACGTGCATACAATCAGTATGTGGTCGGACCTGGAACTGAGCTTAAGCAGTGTACGAAGGAGAATCACGACTGTTCACGGACAGGCGAAGGGGGATATGAAATCCTCTACAACCTACCGATAGCGACTATTAGTACCAAAGACCTCAACGCCTGTTTAGAAGAATCAACAGAACCCAGGTCAACAGATTCTCCGGTACCGAATTGGGTGAGCGATGAGGAGGTCAAGACGGATTTTGTTGTCGAGGACCGTTTGAGGAAAATGATGCAGAGCGCCAAGGGTGAGAAAATCAAGGCGCTTTGGGAAGGGAGATATCGGGATGCCGAATTCGATGACCGGTCGCGAGCAGAAGCATCTCTAGTAGCGTATCTTGGTTGGTGGATGCAAGGAGACCGAATGCTCGTAAAGCAATTGATAGACCGAGCTTGTCGGGAATATCCAACAGCAGACGTGAACGGCCCTCGAAAATGGACTGAAGCTGGAGGGCTATATCAGAATCTTACACTCGACTTCGCAATCCACGACGACTACTATCAGCCCCCGTCTCCAAAGCTTCCATACGAAGAACGACCCGCAGCAAGCCATATCACCCGCAAGAACTACTATTATGCCCTCCTCGACCTCGGCATCGCTCGGACGACGGAGATAGTTGAACACGAATCATTCGATAGAGGTGCGAGTGCAGCGAGACGCGCTCGAAATTGGTACGAAGAGAACGGCACGGTAATCAGGGTCAATGACCCCCACTCACCTAAGACGTACTACTATCTTGATGGACTGGAGAATCTTATTGACCCAGAGATGCGAATGAGGCTTGGAATAGAATAATCTAGAACTAGCTACAGTTCTACTATAATAGGCGGACTGTGGATAATGGCGACAGTAAAGATATTTTATCAGAAAGAGGATGTCGAGCGATGCACCACTATTCCATTTGGGTAACCTCGTCTTCCCGGACTGGAATATCATACTCTCTCATCCAGAACTCCACTAATCTGAAATGAAGTCCGAATATTAAGCCAATTTCGGACACTTTCATTTCCTCTTCCCAGTAGAGGTCCGCCAACTGAGATTTGGAGGGTTTTCGGTCGATAATCGAATCTGGTTGCCACTCCCCCTCAGATTGGATATATCCTTCATCTTGTAGTTGATACAAGAGAATCTGGAGTAATGCATATGGCTCTGAGCCATCGATTTTGTGTTCTTCCTTGTAGTCGTTCCATTCACCACGGAATTTCCTAAACGCGGTTCTCCAGTCGTCGTCTTTGCTAATGAGATGTTCCTTATCGTCGAAGAACTGTTCGTATTTCTCTACGACAGAATGACGGCGCTCATCCCACCACCTCTTATTCTGGCTGTTTACTTTCTCTTGCTTCCGAGAGAATCGCTTGTACCCGCCATGAATTGATTCACCGCCCTCGTTAATCTCTTTGAGAACCGTTCTGGAGGTCTGTCCGAGAGCCCCTTCATTTTCCCGCGCTTCCCAGATTATCATCGCTTTTCGAAGCGTCTCACCGGAACCAATCTCCACTTCGTTGGCCACTTTGTCGCGAGAGCGTCCATATTCGCTGGCTGCGAACTCCGTGCCTGGTTCAACACCCTGCCGGTGCTTAGCGCGGGCCTTTTCGATTCTGAATAGCTCTTCAGCTTCCCGCATTCGCTGCAAGAAGGTCTTCACCCGGTTTTTATTCAAGTGAACGACAGCCTCACGTTCATCTAACTCCGAGTCGAAAGCCCTCTCAACGACAGGAACCTCAACAAGACCAATCTCTCTCGCAGCTCTAAGCCGGCGTGAGCCATCGATGACGATTCCCTGCTTCGTAACAAGCAGCGGAACCTCAACTCCTCGTTTTTTAATACTTTCAACGAAATCACGGCTTAGAGATTTCTCTCGGTATATCTCGACGTTCTTTGAATGAGGCTCTAGTTCGTCAACCGGCCATGAATTGACGTGTTCCTGCTCAGGATTAGCACCAGGAGTTCCAGCAGCGTCACTCATGCTTCCATCTCCATAGTCATCATCACCATCTTGCGACCGTTCTTCGTCTCGCGGAAAGAGGTCTGTTCGAAGCCACAGGCCTCCCAGAAAGCGACCGCTGGACTATTCGCATCAGTCTCGGCCTTAATCATCTCCTTCTCGTGCCGTCGGGCGAACTCGATAGCCTTCGAAACGAGAGTGCGCGCGAAGCCCTGTTCTCGGTGTTCCGGATGCGTTGCTGTAAGTCGAATTTGCGCCTCTCCTTCCTCCAGAATCCGAGATTCACACCAGACCATTAGTCCGGCCGTGATTTCTCCGTCCGACTCAGTGTAGTAGAGTTCACGGTCGTCGCGTTCGAACGCTCGAATAAGTCCATCTCGGAAGGTAAACGAGTGGAGTTCCTGAGTAACCTGCCGAAGGTTGAACAGGTCATTGATACGCGTAACGTCCTCTTCAGTCTCCGCTCTCTGTACGTCGATTCCGTCGTCGGCTGCGGTGGTTTTCGTTGCCATAGTCTTCTCTTGTGTTCGGCGGGGAGCGAAAGCTAGAGATGTCTCTCTGCGGACTCGCAGCGTATCATCAAGCTCATCGCTGGCCGTCCTCTCGCCTCGCCCTCTCGTTTTGAGTCGCAATTCAGTACGCGACTCATCCAACACTATGGTGGCGCATGTGATAAATATAACGACGTAATGGAATACGATACGGTAATCTCGGGATGCGTGTTTTCAGTAGCTTCATTAGAACCACCGTAATAGAATATCGTATGGCATCTGATGGCGAGCGAGAACGCGGCATCCTCAGCACTAAAGACCGCAATTACCTAGGAAGCGGTGCTGGAATCGCACCAAAAAGCTCCGCGGAACGAGTCGCTCGGGCCCGAATCCGAAAGCGGCTCCACAGCTCCTATCTGGATTTTAGAGTTCTCGTCAACGAATTAGAGGAACGTGACCGGAAAAGCGTGTTTGAGGAGTTACCTGATGACCGCGACCTCCACCGGGGAATCATCGCTGCGCTCGAATTCGCATATCTCGCTCTGAAAGAACAGAATCTCGATTTTAAAGACTATCTAGAGGAAGCGGTCACAAACGCAGAGGAAAAGCTAGCTCGAAAAGAGTCCGAGAATCGCGTCGAGGTAGATGTAGAATTCAACGTCGAAACGAGACTCGTTCTCGATGAAACACGAGACATCAGTGAGTACAGCGACGAGGAAATCGGTGAGCTACTGATGAACGGCGAGATTGATGGCGAAATCGCAGCCCACCTTCTGCAAGAGCGACACAGCGACGGTAAAAGCAGAGACATCGCGTAATCGACGCTGAACGCATTCGTCCAGTACCTCTGGCAAAGATTTGCCGCAGGTCTTCATCAGTCGTCTTCTCCCGCAGCACTCGTAGCACCCGATAGAAATGATTCGTTCAAGTAGAAACCAAACCTCACCAGCGAGTACGAGGACCTTCGTACAGTCTTTAGCCACCTATTGCCTTAGTCGCGGCAGCTATCCAGAATACTCGACGCTCTCGACTTCATCGCCCTCAGACATCGGGTCAGTTCCCTCATCGTACAACCAGACCGCTTCAACTGTATGGGCTGGGTTCCACGATAGCACCTCGACCTGTTCGTCATCTCGGAGGAAGAGATAGTAAACTGTCTCTCCCGGTGCTGGCGAGCGCGTCTCTTTATCGACAATTTCGAATTCAATGCCATTGACCGCTATCCCATCACCAATCGCTATCTCCTCGAACTCGGGTAGGTGCTGTTGAAATTCAGAGACGGTCACAGCCATACCAGCACTCTGCACGCCTCGCGAATAAAGAACTACTGTGAGTCCGCACCAGTCGTTGATTCACGCTGTCCTCGGAGCAGTCGATGACTATGATTCAATCAGACTTCTACGGGGTCTTTGATTCGAGTATCAGGACCTCCGTACAGTCTTCGACTCCCAAAGCCTGAATCAGTCCTCAGACTCCCCCTCCTCATAGCCAGCTTCGTATTCATCTCGCACCGTCCTCGAAGCTCGTTTTGAGAGCTTAGCGAGATTCTTGTT
>Ga0136603_1000991_pt1 | contig 7830 bp, 6 predicted proteins | sample AntDeeMetagen695_FD_104931 | JGI IMG/M metagenome (GOLD analysis project Ga0136603, IMG submission 104931) | Saline lake microbial communities from Deep Lake, Antarctica - Metagenome TFF #695 | ecosystem: Environmental > Aquatic > Non-marine Saline and Alkaline > Saline | place: Antarctica: Deep... | reverse complement strand
CAAAACCGGCCCTGTAAGCTGCTCATGGTGATAGGCGTAGAAATCGCCACGGTTCGGAAGGTAGCAAATCTGGCCGGGGCCTTCGCTTTTACGATCTGGGGTAATACCTGCGGCCTGTAGCTTGTCGTTTAGGATCTTTTGCAGCGCCTTCCATTCGACACCAGACACGGCGCAAGACAATGGAACAATCAGCCGGGCCTTTTGTTTTTCCTCTGTTGCGCTGGGGCTTGTGTACGCCATGAAATCGCCGGGAATGATTTTTTCAGCGACTAACACAAGGTCAGCAAAGGTCAAACCGTCTAGCTCGTCTATGTCAGCCCACAGTGCCCAGAACTCACCATCATCATACTGCGCGGCAAATGTCCGGCTAAGTAATGTTGAGGGTATAAACCACTGTGCCGACTTCTTAGCCACGCTGTTGGGTGTTGCTAGCATTTGCTCAATGTCAGCAAGGGTACAGGTGATAAGCGGGCGCGGGTTCTTCTTGTCGGCGTTGGGGGTGTGATATTGGCCGTAACCGCTGCACAAATTTTGAACAACGGTGTTATAATTACCCTGAGTTGTTCCCTTTGCGCTCTCGTTTGCTTGCCCAGCTTCGGGGGTTTTTAATGTCTCCATTATTCGCCCCCCTCATCCATAAACCTGAACAGATCCGTTACAGCCACACACTTGCAGCCGGACACCTCCTGAACAGTCAGTGCACCGTTACTGATTGCGTTGGTGATAATGTAACCAGGTACGCCCACCACATCAGCCACACGGCTGAGGGCGATGTATTCGCACTTGGTGGAATGGTTATAGAACGTGCCAGGGGTGCGATTCATGCCGACACCTCACGACTGGCTTCCCAGTCCATCACTTCGGATAATTTCCAACGTGTGCATTGGCTAGTAAAGCGGTAGGGCTTCGGGGCATAACCTTCGCGTACCCAGCGCCACCAGGTAGCGCGGGAAACTTCGAACCGATTAGATAGGTATTTGTCTGAAACGTACCCGCTGTTTTCGGGCTGCGCTGTCTTGGTAGTGCTTTTAACGGTTTTCATTGTGGTGTGCCTTCAAGTTACTGGATGACACACAACATTTTCTACACATCGGCGATGATTAAGAGATGGGGTAATCATTCATTCCCCACCCCTACCTTCGTCTAATTTTTCTCGTTTCTTGCCTTTATAAGCTCCCCGACGGTATCCAGTAAGCGGGTGTTAAGCCGCTGGCTTTGGCGCTCCTTTTCCTGATCGGTTTTGCCATTTTTCCACTTGCTGAAGCTGGCAATAACTGTTTCTTCGTTTGCACCTAAGTCTGCCGCAATCTCTCGGCAAGCCTGTTTTTGACTCATCTCGATATTGTTCTGTTGGCAATACTCCAAGCATGCGGCAATGATTAGATTGCGCTCGTCCTCGCTTTGACGGGACACCGGCCTTTTATTCGCTTCCCGCACGGTTTCTATTCGCTCACAAAACCACTCATAAGCGAGGCGCTGTTGATCTGGCGTTGCCCTACCTAGCTTGGTTAGATAAGCGGCTGTCATACGTTCCAGCTTTTCTGTTGCTTCGACTTTGGCCATTATCGCGCCACTCCAATTTGAACCACTTTGGCTGCGTCCTGAGCCTTGCCGTGATAGCAGTATTGCTCCCAGTCGCCCATCAGTTGGCGGCGCTTGTCTAGTAGCTCTGAGCGGGCGTAGGCGGCGCGTGTGGCGTCACTGTTGACGTGGGCAAGGGCTAGTTCCGAAACTTCGTCAGCGTATGCCGTATGCTCTCTAGCCCAGTCTTTGAACGTGGAACGGAAGCCGTGGGCGGTTACGGGCTGATCCATCCGTTTCAGTAGTGCAGACAGAAAGTTATTGGACGGTATATCCCCCTTCGGGCCTGCAAATAGCAGGGCATCAGGTGCGCCAGGCTCCATGCTGTTTATTAGTCCCATAGCGGCATCAGTTAAAGGTACTTTGTGAGCCTTGCCTGATTTCATCCGGTCGGCTGGCACCGTCCACTCTTTCTTTTTAAAGTCGATTTCTTGCCAAGTGATACCGGCTTTGCCGGTACGCTTATCACCAACAACCTCGTTAGTGCGGCTGGCGGTCAGAATCATAAATTCCATAGCGCGGGCTGCGGTGCCGGTGCGCTTTTGTAGATCCGTAAAGAACGCGGGCAGGGCATCCACAGACAGGGCGGCATGGTGGCCTTTCTTTTTGATCTTTTCCGGTGACGGGTAAACCTCATCTAAGTAGCCTTGCCACTTAGCGGGGTTTTCCGCTGATCGGTAGCCATGCACAGCACACCAGCCAAGTATGTTTTCCATACGGGCGCGAACACGGTTTGCCGTTTCGGTTTTCGTTTCCCATATCGGGTCAAGAACAGCCTTGATATGGGGTAGCTCAATATCACGCACTGGAACTTTGCCAATGTGGGGCAGAGCGTAGCTGGCCAGGCTGTTTGTCCATTGCTGTTCCTGGCGCGGGTTCTTGAACTCTTTGGATTTCATCTTGATATAGTCGCGCATTGCATCAGCAAAGGTCATTGTGCTGAGCTGAGCGGCGATCAGGGAGCGCCTGGCGGCCTTGCGTTCTTCTACTGGGTTGATGCCCTTGGCTATCTTTTCTTTTGCCTCCTGAGCCTTGAGGCGGGCATCTTTCAACGACACATCAGGATAACCACCCAAACCTATGGCGCTGCGCTTGGGAACTTTGTTTCCTTTCTTGTCCAGTTTGATCTGGCCGTTGTCGTCAATCATTACGCCAACGACTGTTCGCAAAATCCACGACTTTGCGCCCGTGGGTGCTACCTGCAAAAGAAGCCCAGAAACTCGACCAACCGGGTGGAAAGTATTGTACGGTTTCCCGTCCTTGCCTATGGCACAGGTCAGCCGGTCTAATTCTCTGGCGCTCAATTCTTTGGCTTTCTTTGGCATATCAAACGCTCCAATAAACGTACCATAAGTATTATCATTGGATGTTAAACGATGTACAGGGATGTTACAAGTATTTGAGGCAGGGCAGGGAGTTACAGCGGATTGAGTAATAAAAAGTTAGTAAATTCAGTTACTTGCGGGCATTCTTGGCGGCCTGGCCCACCGCCATTTGAAGTATCCTCGGTAATCCAATCCGCATAGCGCGTTTCAAGCGTTCTTGTTGATGAATGCCCAATCTGTCTCGCAATCCGCTTACGTGACATTCCGCCTGTGAGCAGCACTGAGGCATAGGTAGGGGGCTGGGCAGATCAGACGGTACCTTCGCAACAGTGGCATCCGCACTTTGGACACAAGCATGGCGCTCGTGCATCGAGCGGTGGAAGCTGGTGGCCGCAGGCAGGGCAGTGACGCTCCGTGTCGTATTCACCAGATCGCTGCTGATCTCTCATCCTGTAATCCTTCTACAGCGCTACGTACACAGCGGACAGGTCGTAATTGCCAGGGTTCGTGATCCCTACCAGACAATAATAGGTCTATTAGGTTAGCATTTCAGTCTGCACCACTCAGATCAACCTCGACGAGTTCCCGCACTATTGGAAATCCATAATGGGATTACATTTCCTGAGCAAAAATCATGCACGAGCGCATACTGAACAATTTCTGGGAGACCCTGAAATCGGGTAAACCCTGGATGGGGTTGGTCAAAAACCGGTGTAAGAACGGCGACTATTACTGGGTGAGTGGTTATGTCTCCCCGATCTACAAGGAAGGGGAGCAGGTTGGATTTCAGGCTGGCGCACCGGGGGAGTGAGTCCACCAACCAGATTGCAACGGCGGCAGAGGAGCAATCCAGCACGGCTGCGGATATGAGTCATCGGGTCAAGTGCAGGCATTTCGGAAAGTACTCATAACAACAGCGAGACCCTTGTGGGCATGGTGCACCAGCTTGAAGGGGTGGTGCGACAGTTCAAGCTGTAAAGGGGAAAGATTTCCTGCTGGTGAACGCCCTTCATGTAACCGTTTTATGGGGTGATGGATGACGATGGCACAAAAATCGAGCACGCTGCTCAGCGATCTTGCTGAGGCGGTTTTTGAGGTGTTCGATGTTGTCTGTGCGGCAATGATCGTCGAAGACCGGGATTTGCCCGTGCACTGCGTTGGCGACCAGCAATTGGGCCAGCGTCTGGTTCAACTCCCCGCTGTCCAGAAGGCACTGGTGGATGGTCTGCCCAGCACTGAAGATCCCCCGCGCGATGGCACGATGGACCAAGCGGTTGCCATTGGCATCGAGCCTTTAAGCATCCATGTGGACGAGCCGGCCACTGTGGTCGTTTTTGCAACCCGCCATTCGGTTGATCTTGAGCGCGCCGTGGCGCTTGTAAACGCACTCACCACCGAGACAGCCAGTCAGTTGGCGCTGCTCAGACAGGCACCGTTTCTGGCGGCGGCGCTTGCGGAGGTGGAATGCGGCGTGACGGTCGCCAACCCCAACCTTGAAGACAGTCCTCTGATCTATGTCAACGACGCTTTTACGCGCATGACAGGCTACACACGGGCCGAAACCCTGGGCCGCAATTGCCGTTTTCTTCAGGGTCATTTGCGCGATCAGCCCGGTATTCAAACCATTCGTAATGCCCTGGTCCGAGGGGTGGACTGCACGACGGTACTGACCAATATTCGCAAAAACGGCGAGGCTTTTGAGAACAGGTTCCGACTGCGGCACATTCGTGCCAGCGATGGCACCATCTCTCATATTATTGGCATCCAGGACGATGTCACTAAGGAACAGTCTGCGCTTGAATCGCTGGATCTGCAAAAGCGCCGCTATGAGAGTCTGATCGACAGTGGCGCAAGCTACATCTGGCACATGAACGCGGACGGTGAGCTTCAGAGCGTGGACCCGGTCTGGCTGGTGCTTGCAGGACTACCCCCATCGAATGAACCCCCGGATCCGGCCACCATAAGAAGCGCTTTGAGGCCAGAGACAGCGACCACGTTCCACTATCGCTGGGTTCAGGCGTTGCAGACCCTCGAACCTTTTGAGGTGGTCTACCAGCTTCCTGCCTGGAGCGAATCGCCACGTTGGTTCCGGGACCAGATCACGCCTGTACGTGACGATGACGGTCATCTGCTGGAATGGTTTGGGGTCTCGCAGGAGATAACCGCGCTCAAGCATGCCGAACGGGATCTGGAGCGGATCGTCCAGGCAGCCCCAACCGGTATGCTGGTGGTTGATCGAGACGGCACGATCACGCTCGCTAACGCCCAGGCCAGCCGGCTGTTCGGTTATTCGGTGGACACGCTGACGGGCATGGCGGTTGAAGTACTTGTCCCCGAGTCCTCAAGACATAAGCATGAGCAGTTGCGCTCCGCCTACTCTGCCACGCCGTCAATCCGGCAAATGGGAGTCGATCGCCAAGTCAGGGGCGTTCGACAGGATGGCACCGAGTTTGATGCCGAAATCGGCCTGAGTTGGTTTGGTGATGATCATCAGTTGCGAGTGGTCGCCGCGATCAGTGATACCACGGAGCTCAACAACGCCCGCCAAGCGGTCGAACGGGCTGCCTATGAGGACCGCATGACCGGTCTTCTCTCGCGTGAAGGGTTTGCCTGGAAGTTGGACGAGCTTCGTGCCGACGGAACTCTGCACCCGGCCAGCCTGATCGTGTCGATGGATATTGCCGGGCTCCGGGAAATCAATAACGCACAGGGTAACGAGATCGGTGATCAGGTGTTGCAGGAAGCGGCGCGGCGTCTGGCCGCAGAGGTGGGCGAGTCGAACCTGATAGCCCGCCCGGGTGGTGGTGAGTTTCTCGTTCTCGCGGCCGTTGACAGACTGAATACGCCGGCGTTCTGGCGCCGGCGCCTGGAGGCGGTTTTCGACGCACCATTCGAGGTTCATGGCTTTATGCTCTTTATCAGCGCGGCGTTCGGTTACGTGCGTATCGGAACAGTGGTGCGCGACGTCCAAGCGTTAATTAATGACGCCGAGCTGGCACAACGCCAAAGCCAGCAGACGCTTTCCGTCACTTGGACGCAGTACACCAGGGCCCTGGAGCGTCGAACCCGTGCAATCGTTGCCACAACCCGCGATCTGCGTCAGGCGCTTGAGCGGGATGAGTTGATGCTCTATTACCAGCCGCAAATAAACCTGGCCAGCGGTGACGTCGTGGCTGCGGAAGGGTTGCTGCGATGGCGCCACGGCGACAGGGGCTTCATACCACCGTGCGAGTTTATTCCACTGGCTGAGCAAAGCCAGCTGATCGGGCCTATCGGGGAGTGGGTCCTGCGTCAGGCATGCAGCGATCTCAGGGCCTGGCAAGACGCCGGACTCGACGTCAGGCCGGTGTCGGTGAATGTGTCGCTGGTCCAGTTCCAGCTTGGCAGCGTGCCGGAGATTGTCCAGAAAGCGTTGACGGACTTCGGGATTGACCCGCACCAGCTCACCCTGGAGATCACCGAAAGCGTCTTTGAGGAGCACAGTGACGTTTTAAAGGCGGACCTTCACACGCTCAGCGCCATGGGCGTGAAACTGTCACTGGATGACTTCGGAACGGGTTATTCCTCGCTGGGTCACTTGAAAGACTACCCTTTCGACGAAATCAAGATTGATAAGAGTTTCGTCTGGCAGCTGGATGACGGTGCTTATGGCCAAGCCATCGTTAAAGCCGTTGATGCGATTGCGGAGGCGATTGGTGCCCAGATTGTCGCCGAAGGGGTGGAATCAGCCCATTATGCCGACGTCTTAAAAGAGCTGGGGTGCACATTAGGCCAGGGCTTTTACTACAACCGGCCTTTGCCGGAATCTCAATGGCGCCAACTACTCACTCTTTAACAGAGGTTTGCGCAACAGGATAAATCGTGATCACCGTGGGCAGGTATCACTCGTATGAACGTCCACGTCACCCTGATTGATCTGGGCCATCATTTGCTCAGTGAACACAGCAATCCGACCCGATTTCGAAATAAGACGGCGCCTTGAAGGACAGGCATGAGTCAACAAATAAGCGCAACGCTTGAGATGTACTGTGAGTTCCTCAAAACCATACCCGATGCGGCCCTGCTGGCCGACGATGAGGGTGGCATTGTCTGGGGCAATGAGATGGCGGTGGCGCTTTTCGGTGGCTCAGCGAATGTGCTTTGGGCGCAAAACATCGAGGAAGTAATTCCAGAGCTGTCACGCCAGGCCCACGACCAGCACATGCAGCGTTATTGGGACGACCCGGTAACCCGCCCTCTGGACAACAGGGACCGATTGGCAGCGCTGAGGCAGGACAGAACCTGGATCTCCGTCGCCATTATGCTCAATCAGGTGGATCTGCTGGATGGGCGTTATGTAGTGGCTATGTGCCGGGATATGTCCCGGGAGCAACGCCAGCAGAACGATCTTCATGAGGCGCTGGGTCAGGAAAAGGCGCTGTCGAGCACTGATTCAGTGACCGGGGCTGGCAATCGGCGCCATTTCCGCAACGAGCTGCTTTACGAGATCGAGCGATCCAGTCGGCATGCGCGGGTATTTACAATTGCGTACTTTGACCTTGATAACTTCAAAGACGTCAACGACCGCTATGGCCATGCGCAAGGGGATAAGGTGCTCCAACAAATCGTTAAGGTGGCTCAAAGCAGACTGCGCAAGACGGATGTCGTTGCTCGCATCGGGGGTGACGAATTTGCCATATTGCTTCCGGAGACGGATACGACAACCATGCAATCACCCATCACAGACCTGCTCCACGAGATGAAACAGAGCATGCACGATAGCGGGTGGCCCGTGACCATTTCCTGCGGCGTGGTGACGTTCCGCACACCCCCTGGCAACCCCGAGGATGCGCTCAAGGCTGCGGACAAGCTGATGTATGAGGTGAAAGCAGCCGGCAAGGACGCGAGCCGGGAAGTTGTTTTCGAGCGCGGGCCTTCTGAACTT
>Ga0136603_1000984_pt1 | contig 7883 bp, 3 predicted proteins | sample AntDeeMetagen695_FD_104931 | JGI IMG/M metagenome (GOLD analysis project Ga0136603, IMG submission 104931) | Saline lake microbial communities from Deep Lake, Antarctica - Metagenome TFF #695 | ecosystem: Environmental > Aquatic > Non-marine Saline and Alkaline > Saline | place: Antarctica: Deep... | reverse complement strand
GGGCCAATCCGTGCTGAGCGGCCCCGGCCTCAAGAAAGGCGATACACTGACCGGCGATTACCTGGGTAAGCTGTCTTCCGAGGAATGGTTCAAGTTGCGTCTTCAGGATGATTCCCTGAATGAGCTTCTGGAGCGCGCTGAGCAGCAACTCGAGGAACGTCGCAAGGATCAGGAAGAACGCTTCGAGGTCAAGCGCAGCAAGATCCAGCAGGGTGATGATCTGGCGCCGGGCGTGCTCAAGATCGTCAAGGTCTATCTTGCGGTGAAGAGCCGTATTCAGTCCGGGGACAAGATGGCTGGCCGGCACGGTAACAAGGGTGTTATCTCGGCCATCATGCCGACCGAGGACATGCCGTTTGATGAGCAGGGCGAGCCGGTGGATGTGGTTCTCAACCCACTGGGCGTTCCTTCAAGGATGAACGTGGGGCAGGTCCTGGAAACACACCTTGGCGCTGCGGCGCGGGGGCTTGGCGACAAGATCAACGGCATGCTGGAACAGCAGAAGAAGGTGGGCGAGATTCGCCAGTTCCTGGGTGAAGTCTATAACGGCACCAATACGCCCCATGTGGATCTGGACCAGCTCTCGGACGAGGAAGTCATCAACATGGCGAAGAACCTTCGCCGGGGCGTGCCGATGGCAACCGCTGTCTTTGACGGTGCCAATGAAGCCGAAATCAAGCAGATGCTGGAGCTCGCGGATATGGATCCCAGCGGCCAGATCCGGCTCTTTGATGGCCGTACCGGTGATGCCTTCCATCGGCCCGTGACAGTGGGCTACATGTACATGCTTAAGCTTAACCATCTGGTCGAAGACAAGATGCATGCGCGTGCCACCGGCTCATACAGCCTGGTTACGCAGCAGCCGCTTGGCGGTAAGGCCCAGTTCGGCGGGCAGCGCTTTGGGGAAATGGAGGTCTGGGCCCTTGAGGCCTATGGCGCCGCCTACACGCTGCAGGAAATGCTGACCGTGAAGTCCGATGATGTGAACGGCCGGACCAAGATGTACAAGAACATTGTGGACGGGGATCACAGGATGGAGCCGGGCATGCCCGAATCCTTCAATGTTCTGGTCAAGGAAATCCGCTCCCTGGGTCTGGATATCGACCTCGAGACGGACTGATACCGGAATCCCGTTTGGCAGCGAAGGGGGTGGTTGCCACCCCCGAACGATTAACGCTCCGGAGCAACTATTATGAAAGATCTGCTCAACTTGCTGAAAAGTCAGAACCAGAAGCAGGAGTTCGATTCGATTCGGCTCGGCCTGGCGTCCCCGGAAATGATCCGGTCCTGGTCTTTTGGCGAAGTCAAAAAACCCGAGACTATCAACTACCGTACCTTCAAGCCGGAACGCGATGGCCTGTTCTGCGCGAAGATTTTCGGCCCGGTCAAGGATTACGAGTGCCTGTGTGGCAAATACAAGCGGCTGAAGCACCGCGGCGTCATCTGCGAGAAGTGTGGCGTTGAGGTAGCCCTGGCCAGTGTCCGGCGTGAGCGCATGGGCCACATTGAACTGGCCAGCCCGGTGGCGCACATCTGGTTCCTGAAGTCACTGCCTTCGCGCATTGGCCTGCTTCTGGACATGACGCTGCGGGATATCGAAAGGGTTCTGTATTTTGAATCCTTTATTGTGATTGATCCCGGCATGACCACACTGGAGCGCGGTCAGCTGCTTAACGACGAGCAGTACTACGAGTCTCTCGAGGAATTCGGCGACGAATTTGACGCGCGCATGGGTGCGGAAGCGGTTAAGGAGCTGCTGGCGGATATTGAGCTGGGTGAGGAAGTGGAAAAGCTGCGCGAGGATATCCCGCAGACCGCCTCTGAAACCAAGATCAAGAAGCTGTCCAAGCGACTCAAGCTCATGGAAGCCTTCTATTATTCCGGGAACGATCCCCAGTGGATGATCATGGAGGTGCTTCCCGTGCTGCCGCCCGACCTGCGGCCACTGGTACCCCTGGATGGCGGGCGTTTTGCGACGTCAGATCTGAACGATCTCTATCGCCGGGTCATCAACCGTAACAACCGCCTCAAGCGTCTTCTGGAGCTCAACGCCCCGGATATTATCGTGCGCAACGAAAAGCGCATGCTGCAGGAATCTGTGGACGCCCTGCTCGATAACGGGCGTCGCGGTCGCGCCATCACGGGTACCAATAAGCGGCCGCTGAAATCCCTGGCTGACATGATCAAGGGTAAGCAGGGGCGTTTCCGTCAGAACCTGCTGGGTAAGCGCGTGGACTACTCCGGGCGTTCGGTTATCGTAGTGGGTCCGTACCTGAAGCTGCACCAGTGTGGTCTGCCCAAGAAGATGGCCCTGGAGCTGTTCAAGCCGTTCATCTTCTCCAAGCTGGAACATCGGGGCCTGGCCACCACCATCAAGGCCGCCAAGAAGATGGTCGAGCGCGAAGAAGGGGTGGTCTGGGATATCCTGGAGGAAGTGATCCGGGAGCATCCGGTCCTGCTGAACCGGGCACCCACGCTGCACCGTCTCGGCATCCAGGCGTTTGAGCCGATCCTGATCGAAGGCAAGGCTATCCAGCTGCACCCGCTGGTCTGTGCGCCCTATAACGCTGACTTTGACGGTGACCAGATGGCGGTACACCTGCCGCTGACGCTGGAGGCCCAGCTGGAATCCCGGGCGCTGATGATGTCCACGAACAATGTGCTGTCGCCGGCCAACGGTGAACCCATTATCGTGCCTTCGCAGGACGTTGTGCTCGGGTTGTATTACATGACCCGTGAGCGTCTGCGCGCCAAGGGTGAGGACCGGGTCTTCGCGGATCTCGACGAGGTGAATCGCGCCTTCGGGGCCGAAGAGGTTGATCTCCAGGCACGCATCAAGGTGCGTGTTACCGAGGTGGATCTTGATGACGAGACGGGTGAGCGCCACGTAACCACCAGCATCAAGCAAACCACTGTTGGTCGGGCAATGCTCTACAACATCACGCCCGAAGGCCTGCCTTTCAGCCTGGTTGATCAGGCCATGGCAAAGAAGCAGATCTCGAGGCTGATGAATGCGTGCTACCGAGAGGTTGGCCTGAAGGAAACCGTGGTATTCGCGGACCAGCTGATGTACACCGGTTTCCACTATTCGACCGTTTCCGGAACCTCCATCGGCGTCAACGATTTTGAGGTGCCGAAAGAGAAGTACGAGATGGTTGAGGCTGCAGAAGCCGAAGTCATGGAAATTGAGCAGCAGTTCTCTTCCGGCCTTCTGACCCAGGGTGAGAAATACAACAAGGTGATCGATATCTGGGCGCGGGCCAACGACCAGGTATCCAACGCCATGATGGAGCGTCTCAGTAAAGAAGACGTGATTAATCCCGATGGAGAAGTGGCTACCGACGAGAACGGTGAAACCCTGACTCAGGAGTCATTCAACTCTGTCTATATCATGGCCGATTCCGGCGCCCGGGGTTCTCCCGCACAGATCCGTCAGCTTTCGGGCATGCGGGGCCTGATGGCGAAGCCGGATGGCTCCATCATCGAGACGCCGATCACGGCCAACTTCCGGGAAGGTCTGAACGTTCTGCAGTACTTCATCTCGACACACGGTGCACGTAAGGGTCTGGCGGATACCGCCCTGAAGACCGCGAACTCGGGCTACCTCACGCGTCGTCTGGTTGACGTTTCGCAGGACCTGGTCGTCGCCGAGCCGGATTGTGGTACCGAGGATGGCATTCTGATGACGCCGCTGGTTGAAGGCGGCGACGTGGTCGTACCGCTGGGTGATCGGATCCTGGGTCGAGTGACGGCCAAGGACGTCTTCACACCCGGCGACAAGGAAAACCCGGTGGTCGATGCAGGCACACTGCTTGACGAGAAACTGGTTGAGAAGGTTGAGCGTGCCGGTGTGGACGAGGTCTGGGTTCGTTCCGCGATTACCTGCCATACCCGCTACGGCATCTGCTCCAACTGCTACGGCCGTGATCTTGCTCGTGGTCACCTTGTGAATGTCGGCGAAGCGGTCGGTGTCATCGGCGCCCAGTCGATCGGTGAGCCGGGAACCCAGCTCACGATGCGGACCTTCCACATCGGTGGTGCCGCGAGCCGGGCGTCGGCAACGGACAACATCCAGGTCAAGCATGGCGGTAAGGTTCGCCTGCACAACCTCAAGTCCATCGAGAAGACTGATGGAACCCAGGTTGTGGTGACCCGTTCCTCTGCGCTGGCCATTGCCGATGAACACGGTCGTGAGCGTGAGTGGTACAAGCTGCCTTACGGCGCGGTTCTGGAAGTCAATGAGGGTGACATGGTCGACGCCGGTGGGGTTGTTGCCAAGTGGGACCCGCACACCAACCCGGTTATCGCGGAAGCGGCCGGAAAGGTGAGATTCTCCAATATCGAGGAGAATATTACGGTCAAGACGCAGACCGACGAGCTCACCGGGCTCTCTACGATTGAGGTGATGGACCCGAACGATCGGCCCGCATCCGGCAAGGACCTGCGTCCGACCGTCGAACTGATTGACGAAACCGGCGAGCCAGTAACCCTTGCCGGTGGTTCCGCGGCCCAGTATTCCCTGCCGTCCAATGCCCTTGTGACGCTCAGGGATGGCGACAATATGGAGCTGGGTGACGTTATTGCCCGGATTCCGCAGGAAACCACGGGTACACGGGATATCACCGGTGGTCTGCCGCGGGTTGCGGACCTGTTCGAGGCGCGCAAGCCCAAGGAGCCGGCCATCCTCGCGGAAGTCAGCGGTGTGGTCAGCTTCGGCAAGGAGACCAAGGGCAAGAAGCGTCTGGTAATCACCCCGAGGGATGGGGATGCCTATGAGGCTCTGATTCCCAAGTGGCGTCAGCTGAACGTCTTCGAGGGCGAGACCGTTGACCAGGGCGAGGTGATCTCCGATGGTCCTTCCAACCCGCACGACATACTGCGTCTGCTGGGTATCACGGAACTGGCGAAATACATCACCAACGAGATCCAGGATGTGTACCGGCTCCAGGGCGTTGGTATCAACGACAAGCACATCGAGGTGATCTGTCGTCAGATGCTGCGCAAAGTGGAGATCCAGAATCCGGGCGATACGCGCTTTATCGGCGGCGACCAGATGGAGTATACCCACGTGGCGGAAGAGAACGAGCGCATGGAGGCCGAAGGCAAGCAGCCCGCAAGCTTCCAGCGCGAATTGTTGGGGATTACCAAGGCGTCCCTGGCAACGGACTCCTTCATTTCGGCGGCCTCCTTCCAGGAGACAACCCGTGTTCTCACCGAGGGCGCGGTCACCGGGAAACGGGATTACCTGCGCGGCCTGAAGGAAAACGTGGTCGTCGGACGGCTTATCCCGGCGGGCACAGGTCTGGCGTATCACGAGGAACGCCGTCGCCGGCGTGAACAGGCGGATCAGAATGTCAGCGCTGATGACGTGGTCGAAGCGCTCAGTGCCGAACTCAACAAGTAGTTGCGATCGGCTGGTCTGCTCAGAAACTGGTCAATGTTCTTGACTGAATGGGGGCGCAGGCTTAAACTTGCGCCCCTTGTAAAATTGCCCCTTTTTTGACGGGGTGTAAAACCTTTGGAAACCGGAGTTAGCTTACATGGCAACTATTAACCAGTTGGTCCGTAAGCCTCGTAAACGGCGGGTTGCGAAAAGCGACGTACCGGCGTTGCAGGCATGCCCTCAACGTCGCGGCGTATGCACCCGTGTCTACACGACCACACCGCAGAAGCCGAACTCGGCGCTGCGGAAGGTCTGTCGTGTACGCCTGACGAATGGCTACGAGGTGGCTTCCTACATCGGTGGTGAAGGGCACAACCTTCAGGAACACAGTGTGGTCCTGATTCGTGGCGGCCGGGTCAAGGACCTGCCGGGTGTTCGTTACCACACCGTGCGGGGAACGCTGGATACACAGGGTGTTCAGGATCGTCGCAAGGGCCGTTCCAAGTACGGCACCAAGCGTCCGAAGTCCTGATCATCTGACGCATTTACACATATTTCAGCAGGCTTTCTTTTATCGTGGGCGACGACCGCCGGTAAGAGTAAGGCCGGGTGGCATTCTGTTGCTTCATCCCGGATTAACCTGAAGACCTGATTTTTTATTCGAGGGCTTATCGATGCCAAGAAGACGTATAGCAACCAAGCGGGAAATCATCCCGGATCCGAAATTCAACAGTGAACGTCTCGCCAAGTTCATTAACCATGTCATGGAACACGGTAAGAAAGCCGTAGCCGAACAGATCGTATACGGGGCACTGGATATTGTCGCTGACAAATCCAAGGAAAACCCGCTCGAAATGTTCGAGAGCGCGCTGGAAAACATCCAGCCGATGGTTGAGGTCAAATCCCGCCGTGTGGGTGGTGCGACCTATCAGGTACCGGTAGAGGTCCGTCCTTCCAGGCAGGTGGCGCTGGCTATGCGCTGGCTCGTGGACTTCTCGCGTAAGCGTGGTGAAAAGTCCATGGCCAACCGGCTGGCCGGAGAGATTCTGGACGCCGCCGGGAGCAAGGGTGCCGCAGTCAAGAAGCGGGAAGACGTGCACCGTATGGCCGAAGCGAACAAAGCCTTCTCCCACTACCGTTTTTAATCGATCGAGGTATCTGACGTGGCACGTAAAACACCGATCAAACACTATCGCAATATCGGCATCTGCGCACACGTGGATGCCGGTAAGACGACCGCAACCGAGCGGATACTCTACTATACCGGCCGTAGCCACAAGATGGGCGAGACCCATGATGGCGCCTCAACGACCGACTGGATGTCCCAGGAGCAGGAACGGGGTATTACCATCACCTCCGCCGCCGTGACTACCTTCTGGCGGGGTATGGACAAGCAGTACGACGAGCACCGGATCAACATCATCGATACGCCCGGTCACGTGGACTTCACCATCGAAGTCGAGCGTTCACTGCGTGTCCTCGACGGTGCGGTCGTTGTTTTCTGCGGTACATCAGGGGTTGAGCCCCAGTCCGAAACGGTCTGGCGCCAGGCGGATAAGTATCATGTTCCCCGGCTTGTTTTCGTCAACAAGATGGACCGGGCCGGTGCGGATTTCTCCCGTGTCGTCGCTCAGATCCGTGAACGCCTTGGTGCAACCACGATTCCCATTCAGCTGCCAATTGGTGCTGAGGATGAGTTTGCTGGTGTTGTCGACCTTCTGAGGATGAAGGCGATCTACTGGAACGACGCGGATCTGGGGATGACCTACGAGGAAACGGAGATCCCCGATGAGCTCAAGGATGACGCTGAGGCAGCACGCGAGGCCATGGTCGAGGCCGCCGCCGAAGCCAACGAAGAGTTCATGAACAAGTATGTGGATACCGGCGAACTGACGCTTGACGAGATTAAAAAGGGGCTCCGTATCCGGTGCCTTGATAATGACCTCGTGCTGGCAACGTGCGGTTCGGCGTTCAAGAACAAGGGTATCCAGGCACTGCTGGATAACGTTCTCGAATTTCTGCCGGCACCGGATGAGGTGCGGGCGATTACCGGTGTTGTCGATGATGACGGTACCGAAGAGACCCGCGCTGCTGATGACGATGCCCCCTTCGCTTCCCTGGCGTTCAAGATCGCCACGGATCCGTTCATGGGTACACTGACCTTCTTTCGTGTCTACTCCGGTAAGCTTGAAACCGGGACGGCGATCTACAACGCCAGCAAGCAGAAGAAGGAGCGTGTTGGTCGTATGGTGCAGATGCATGCCAACGACCGGGAAGAGATCAAGGAGGTGTTCTCCGGTGATATCGCAGCCGCGATCGGCCTGAAGAACATCACCACCGGTGACACGCTTTGCGACGAAAAGCGCAAGATTGAGCTCGAACGGATGGAGTTTCCGGAGCCGGTTATCTCGGTTGCCGTTGAGCCCAAGTCGAAAGCGGAGCAGGAGAAAATGGGTACTGGCCTCGGCAAGCTTGCTCAGGAAGACCCATCTTTCCGTGT
>Ga0136603_1000983_pt1 | contig 7884 bp, 11 predicted proteins | sample AntDeeMetagen695_FD_104931 | JGI IMG/M metagenome (GOLD analysis project Ga0136603, IMG submission 104931) | Saline lake microbial communities from Deep Lake, Antarctica - Metagenome TFF #695 | ecosystem: Environmental > Aquatic > Non-marine Saline and Alkaline > Saline | place: Antarctica: Deep... | reverse complement strand
TGGCTGCTTGTATTGAGAAATGATCAGCACCTGCAGTACCATTAAAAGGTTGACGTCACACATGGGCACGTGAGTTAGTGTGCAATGTGCAACTACAAGGTAGGTGATCAAGACTATTTTGACAATAGACCGGGCTTAATAAGAAGACAGGAGGAGACTGAAAGAAGTCAACTCACCACAAGCATTCCAGCATTGCACAACAGCAGCATGCGCCCCGGCCAAGTGCGCCAAACAGCATCTCCGACCCTTTCATCCCACACTCTAGCATTTGCGTTCTCTTCAGCTCCTCCCTCACTGAGAAGCTCATGCTGGTGTGTGTACATGTGTGTGTGCGTTTTTGTGTGTTGATATACATGAATATTTGTGTGCTCACTGTGCTCACACGCAAGTGTGTGTGTAAGTGTGTGTGTGCAACACTAGATCGACCAAGTGCTACTCACTTGGTGAGCAGCAGCACTGGCGCGAGTCGCCGCTGCCTGATCTTGTTGCTGCTTTTGCTGCAGCGCACTGTTGGCAGCCAGCTGTTCTGCTACAGCCTCTGTCTCCTGAGTGACCAGTGAATTTGCAGTTTAAAATTAGAGTAGGTTGAAGAATCTATGAATTATGGGGCATTAAAGACAGTGTGACCGACCCAGCCTTGTTGTCCCTGCTGCTGCTGCCGCCAGTTTACTACGTTATGGCAAAACATACGTAGGATAGAAAATCTCTCTGAATATAAAGCAAAGCTACAAAGCGCTACAGGCAAGTCAAAATGGCCCTCTCCTTCTGAGGAATTGCACAAAGCATGCCGTCACTTTGCACGGAACATGACAGTACAACAAAGATGCCAACCACGAAGACTTATGATTAAGCTTTGAGCCTAATATCAGAAGCAGTTCCCACATACCATTCGGCTTCTAGTGTGCATACGGCGACTCCTACTTATTGCCCAAATAAACAGTTGAATTCAATTGCAGGTATTTGGGCTTCGCAAGGCCAGCCAATTTGCAGGTACATAATTTGCAAGGTTTTGTGGGTTTTGAGCATTCCGGTGTGCTCTGACTTTTGTTAAAAACATCTATTCTGAGGGCTTTGCAATTTTCTTGGTCACCCACATTTGTAGGGTTGGCCAGAACCGTATATATGTACCGTTTATGACCGTATACCGTGTATTCAGTTATTTCCCTGCCAAAAATACCGTATACACACCATATATATATATGGTTCTGGCCTTTCCTACACATTTGTGAAACGGTGACATGCTTTTGAGTGAATAGTAAGAGGCGCAAAATTTGACAGGGATTGAAACATAAGAGCTGCAGGCTCCAGCCAAGCAAAGGCTGTTGACAGCCAAAGCTTTGCGAGGCTTGGCATTTCTTAATTTTGTTTGCGTCTTGCACATTGCAAATTGCCAAAATTTTAATTAATTAACTATTAACTAATAATGATTACTACCAGTAGCCCTATAGTAATCTGCAGCATGGACTAAGTTGCACTTTGAGTATTGAGCAAGATTTTAACGGACACCTACCTGAATTTTGGCGGAGAGCAGACCCAGTTGCGTATTTGCAGCGCGTAAGTCTGCCGAAAGTTGTGTGACCTGCATTTAAACAGGATGGCAGGGTGTGGAAAATTTGGAATGTGAAGATTGCCAGCTTTGTGAAATTTGAAAAAAGGGGTCCGGCCGTGATCGATCATCCACACAGATGTACTAGCACAAACAATTGCACACACATACATCCACAAATACATTACACACAATGAGCCAGGTAATTATTGTGCATTTCCCTTGAGACTGTTGACAGCGTCATTCGTTCTTCATTTTCTCTTTATGTTCTCCTACCGACCCTGATAACATCCTCACACACCTGTGATTTAAGCTCATTTGTCACAAGACCCTGCTGGTCGTGCAATTCCCTGCAAGGGGTCAGGTTGTCCACGTTCAGGAGTGGCACTACCAATGTAAATGGTGGAATTTTAATTCCAAAGACGATAGAGCCTTCACTAGTGCACTCTACACATCCCAGCCGGTGGTCATGCTTGACACACATTAGACTAGACAGATACACAGAAGTACAAACCTTCCTTTATTGCTAGCAATTCAAGTCCTAAAATATGCGCGCATGCAAGCACACACACCTGCGCGAGATCTGGTGCATCTTGCCGTCTCCCTCCCCAGTAATTTGCAGGTTGAGGTGTTCACCCTCTGTGGCTGAACTCAGGGGTTGTGTGATGCTCCCTGTGGCTGCCACGCTAGCAGTGCTCCCGGCATAAAAAGAAGCACGCTTGGCTGCTGCCCACTTCTGCGCATCTGCAGGCTCCACAAAGCGCACAGTCAGCACCCTGTACCAATCCATAATGTGTGTATGTGTGTGCCGTGTGTGGACTCATGCATGCTGTAGCTTAAAATGCTGCATGCGTGAGAGATGAACCTCGTGCCTCTGCTATGATGTTTCGTACAGGACTTACTGTAACTTCAAGAAATTGATGAGGTCATTTAAATCAACTTTCTCCTTCCTCCACTTGTCGGACCTTCTTCCAAGCTCAAAGAACAACGTCCTCCAAAATATGCCACACAAATTAAATTACAGGTGTTTCAATCCCCAAAGGTGAAAAGTGAAGCACTGACTCTTAGCTTGTAACGGCAACAAATCCCCTCCTCCATTTCGATGCCAACCATTTCAACTCATCACAAGCATTTTCAATACAACTTCAGGCTCGCCTCAACCAGCCGCAATCTTTGGTCATGATGGACCTAGTCTCATGCTTTTTAAAGCCATCTGGATTGTGTTTGTCTGATTTGTGTTTGTTTTAATTTCCTCATATATCCCACCTCAATTCCTGTTATATCGACTGCACCACTGCACTCACCTGCCCTCGTGCGGCTCAACTAGGTGGGCTCGGAATAGCCCAGTCACTGGACCCAGGTCCATCTCCTATAAATACATTTGGGAGCGTAGGATGGGCATGGGTAGTGATCAGAATGAGCTTTCCTCGTTGCCAACTATCCCTCACAACACCTGTGCGTCCGTTGCGCACACTAAATGGCTGGGCATGACAGCATGGCTGGGCAAGGCTGGTTGCGCACAAATTGGATGGGCTTGTCAGCATGCCTGTGCATGACAGCATTCATGTGTGTGGACACACTTGTCCTTTTCATGTGTGTGGACACACTTGTCCTTTTCCCTACCTGCCAGGCGTCTCTAACGATTGCTGTGGCCTTGGGACCCGGAGGCAAGGGATCTTTGGGGCACGCAGCTGGGCAGCTGGTTCGGCACTGGCTCCACATCAGGGCTATGAAAGCAGTAGCACATGAGTAATCAATTGGTTAATAGAAAGATCTTTGAGGTACGCGGCCTGGGTAGCTGGTTCGGCACTGGCTCCACATCAGGGCTATGAAAGCAGTAGCGCATGAGTAATTAATTAGATAACAGAAAGTCCTTTGAGGCACGCGGCTGGGTAGCTGGTTCGGCACTGGCTCCACATCAGGGCTATGAATGCAGCAGCGCATGGTGGAGCAAAGACACTCATTAGAAAGGGAACAAGGAGTTTTTCCTTGAGAAAAAGGCACGTGAAGGTTTACTATAAACATTGTTTGTGCATGAGCACTTTTGTGCCTGAAATAATGGTGCAGATGCTTTGGCTGTTCTACGTAGTGCTAGGTCAACCCTCTGATATTAGACGGCGTGGCTCGTGCTATTGTTCTGCCTCCAATGACGTGTGTACCAGCATCAGGCTCCTTATACCTACAATCGGCCAGAACCTCATACACTGTACATGAACGTACCTTAAAAATTTCCGCCCTCATAATTGTGTACGTACATCATACAGACGTGTTCATACATAGTTCTGGCCAACCCTACTAAATTTAAACAGAAAGCATGCTGATACTAAAGTGGAGCCCCTCACATAGTTTCCCTACCACTAAATCCAAACCCTCACGTGAATTCCCTACTACATCCAAAACAAAAGCGTGCTGATACGCAGGTGGGGACTCACATGAATTGGTGTCACACGCTCCTTTTAGAGCCCAATGCTTGCAGTTCTCGTTTTTGTCTGTGCAATCTGGCCCTGGTATATTCCTGGCCCACGTGGCTGCTTGTTCAGGCATGTCCCGACTGTAAATGAAGAGGAAGAAGGGAGATAAAAAGATGCCACAGAGTAACACTCTAATGGCTAAGATTATAAGGCCTTAAACGTCTGGATAAGGAGCAACAAGTGGCCAGCCAATCAGGACAGATGGGGGCTTGTGCCAAAGCCAGAAGTACACGTTATAAACTGCTATCTTTAAACCTCTAGCTCACCTGAACACCAAAAAAATGTCAATGGGCGTTGATCCCTCGTTGAAAAGCAAGGCGGCCATGCGACCGTCTGACAGTGGCTTCACCCAAATGGATGCCTCACCCTCCTTGTACACCTGTGAATGAGGTTGCGTGCAGCCATGCACACTTTGGTTCAGGTGTGTGTGTGTGTGCGCGCGTGTGTGTGTGTGTGTGCGCGTGTGTGCGAGTATGTGTAGGTGTGATTGTGATTGTGAATGCATATTCAAGTATATATTCGCATGTGCGTGCCTGTGTATATTTACTTTTTGTGCATGTGTGTGAGTGAGTGTGTGCCTGTTTGTATGTTGCATGACAAACCATGCTCAGGCAAAAGGGAGTGGTGGTGATCTGAGCACAAGAGGAGACAGGGATTATAACTGACAGACAGCTAACACCATGAGCTGATGAAATGCCGCATGGAGGTGCTAGAAGCACACGTCGATCAGTTGCTGTGCTGCGAACGTGCAATGCAGTCAAAAGGCCACAAGTGATAAGCAATGCAGAAAGTCCACAAAATCACACGTCCATCATAGAGCACAAATACCACATTCCTGCAATACACTCCCACCAAACCCACTTTGTACTCACGCTCACATCACACCCTTTTCTAAAGAAAGACGTGTCACCTGTTTTCACTCGCACTAACGTCACACTTCTTTTTGCACCGACGTCGCACTATACATTATTCATCACATGCACCGACCTTTTTAGCTTGCTTGGCCAGCTTGTCTTGGCTGATGGAAAGGATTTCAGGGGCTGTTAGAATGTTGAGCGTGGCCTTTGTCATTGTACGAGGGTCGTTGCCAAGCATGAGAGGGGAGGCCAGCATACACCACAGGGCAACTGCAAGTGTGAGTGAAAGCGCATCACAGTGTGTGCAGTGTGCAGTGAGGGTTCTCAGTGTGTGCAGTGTGCAGTGTGCAGTGTGGGTACACGAATACAGGGCTGCCACTGAGCATGGAAAAAAAGGCAGGCCAATATCGCCACAGGGTACTGCGCGACCCTGAGGCACTTTATAAAGAACAGGGGGAAATGCCGGTGCATGCAGTGCAATCATCCCTCCCCGCAATAGTGGAGGAAGAGGCCACTGTGTTACAGAGTGTAGCACCGACAACAGTGCATGTGAAGAACAAGACGGAACAGTGTAATACCACTTGGCGCCGAGAATGGTGCTTGTCAAGAACCAGACAAATTAGAGCGTTAATTGCACAGTGCACGTCAAAGCGAGACAGATCAAAGCGTTAGTCAGCACGCATGGCGTAAAAGCTGTCAGGGGCACTGCTGTCCTTAACATCTCAGAACCTCATTTAATCACCAACGCCCCTTTTTCCTCATTATCACGGTTAGCTGGCACCATGCAAACATACATATATACAAACAAACAGTCTATCTTCAGTGTTTTTGGCAGGGAAGCTCCGTTTATACAGCCAACTTCGCTGCACAAGTCTATACACTTGATTCCAACCCTACTCACAGTGCGTCTTTTGCTCCGTGTAGGTCAGGCCACCCACCTGCAGAAGCAATTAGAGTAAGAGTTGCTTGAAAAGTGGCACGATGATTGCCCACGGCTTGTGTGTTGCATGCACACAGCTGCTTGTGTGTTGCAAGCACACAGCTGTGTAAAAGCTCTTTGTGCATTAAAAGCAGCTGTTGTTTGTCACCCACACTCATGCATTTGTTTAGCACGATCGTTTTGGTTCGTGCAGTAGCATTTAATCAGTACCGAAGGCAACGTATAGCCTCAGTCTGAGAGTCCAAACAGGAGAAGTCCCTGATGACAGACAGCGGTTCATTGGGAACCATCCACCCCACACTAAATACGCAGAAGTATTCAAAGAGCATGGTCAAATGTCTACAGGTACCAAGTTAGACTCTCATCAGGAGCCCGTTTCAAGTCAAGCCTGCAACCTCCCTTGATCACTGATGTGTATTTTTTTTTCTATTTGATGGAGCAGTTTTACGGTGCCCGGTACCAAAGTGGCTTTTCCTTATTTAATGTGGGGAATGGTTAAGCTACCTGCGCAGTTTGATTTAATCTTATTCTATATACATTTAAAGCGCGAGTTCATGACATCTCATCAAATCCATTATTTTACTCAAGATACAGACCTTCTCCGTTTTCATACTTTCCCTTTCCCTCTGGGCATGATACCCACCACGTCCTGTCTCACAGTGAGAGACTCACCACGCCCCATCGCTCCCGACTGATGTAGGTGCCCGGGACACAGTCTGTGACGTGCGTGGGGCAGTCTTTCACCACCCCAAACGGGCTCATGCCATCAAGGCCCACCACAAGCATGTCCGGATCGTTGAACGCGCCTGCGTTGTTTCAGATAAATAATGTCAAGTTTGCACACCAGGTGGGTTGACTCACCCAATGATCGCCATGTCATCACGTGCATTGGTCTGGATAATACACAGCAGCGTGGGAGGCACCACCCAAATATGCAGTGGGCAAGGACGTAGATCAAGTTGTGCTGTGCGTGTGCTGATGGAACGTTCCTTGGCCCTCCCAGACCAAGCAACACAGAACGCTAGCGCTGGCACAGGAGGCAAGCAGCAGCACACACAAACACACACAGGTAACACTGTAACACAAACATTTCCAGACATCACACAGCACACACATATACACATATATAATATATACACACAATATATACACATATATACACACACATACACACACAGGTAACACTGTAACACGCACATTCCCAGGCATCACACAGCGCACACATATACACATATATAATATATACACACAATATATACACATATATACACACGCATACACACACAAGCAACACTGTAACACGCACATTCCAAGGCATCACACAGCGCACACATATACACATATATAATATATACACACAATATATACACATATATACACACAGGTAACACTGTAACACACACATTCACAGTCACAGGCAACACACAGCACACAAACACACACATACAAATACACAATTACACACACGGTTGCACACCTGGGCCAGCGTGATCACTTAATGTCTCCACAACCTGTGCATGCATGCATGTCGTGCAGAAGGTGTGTGCTTGCAGGGCTGCTTCATGCTTGCGAAGCTGCTGCAGGTTTATGATGTTCAATTTTCAATAACGTCTGCAGCGCATTGTGTGCCAGTTTGAAGTGTACAGTCACTAGACTGTTACATAAGAAACTGTCTGCTACAACCGCCATAGTTCCCTGGCATTGTGTTAGCTCACCTCCAAGGCACGCATGACAGGCTTGAGAAGGAATGGCAGCTTCAGCCTGGCCGCTGTTTGGGCGTCCCACACCGCAAATAGGTCTGCGTCTGTCCGCCAGGAGTTCCCAACCTGCACGCAGCATAGAACAAAATACACAGGCCACTATGATATGATGATGCCCATCATGCAATTGTGGATGGATGGCACACTTCTAGTGTACGGCATGTTCTGCACGCAGCATAGAACAAAATACACAGGCGGTTATGAAATGATGATGCCCATTATGCAATTGTGGATGGAAGGCACACTTCTAGTGTACGGCATGTCCTGCATGCAGTACATAGTACGTAACAGTCCATGAATATTCCTATTG
>Ga0136603_1000919_pt1 | contig 8231 bp, 8 predicted proteins | sample AntDeeMetagen695_FD_104931 | JGI IMG/M metagenome (GOLD analysis project Ga0136603, IMG submission 104931) | Saline lake microbial communities from Deep Lake, Antarctica - Metagenome TFF #695 | ecosystem: Environmental > Aquatic > Non-marine Saline and Alkaline > Saline | place: Antarctica: Deep... | reverse complement strand
GGCGGTTGACGAGAAAGTTAAGAAGCTGGTCCTCGTGGATCTCACCGTCTGCTTGTTTGGTTTTAGACACACCTTCAGCAAGCAGACGTTCTAACTAAGCGGCTTTGTGAAGTACTGAGTATTAAGCCGATAAGGGTCGAATGTCTATCCAACAGCTCGTTCACATGTACACGTACTCCGCATATGATCTACGGCTCCGCTCGGTGTTCGAGTTGCCCGAGCTCCCGGCGATCGAGAGTGACGGCAACGCTCCCGACATTGAGATCGTCCGAGGCACTGTTGAGCCCGTGCCCGAGACCGTGGAGGGAACGGGCGGCCGGCGGATCGTGGCGACTCCCGACGCCGTCCGACTGACGTACGACTCGGTGGGATCGTTCCGCGTCGAAGGCGGAGATCGAATCGTCTGTGATCCGTTAGACGAAGCGGCAGAGCAACGAGAGTTCTTTCGACGGCTGATAGAGAACGAACTACTCGGACTGATTCTCTACCAGTGCGACCACCTCGTGCTCCACGCGAGCGCGGTCTCGATAGACGGAAAAGCGGCGATATTTCTGGGACCGAGAGGCGCCGGTAAGTCGACGACTGCTGCGGCGTTCGGTGCTGAAGGGTACTCCGTCCTCGAAGACGATGTCGTCGCGATCCGGTTCGACGAGGGCGTCCTGACGGTGGTTCCCGGAGTCCCGCAACTCCGGCTGAAATCGGACGCGGCGGCGGCGCTCGGCGTCGAAGAGACGACGACATCCTCCGAGGAGTCGTGGTACGAGAAACGGATGCTGACTGTCGAGGAAATACCGGATCCAGCGCCGTTAGCAGGGTGTTACGTTCTCTCTGAGGGGGACTCGTGCGCTCTCAAGCCAGTTACTGGCTCGGATCAGATACTGAATCTCATCTCGCAGACGCACGCCCGTGGTCTACTCGGCGATACCGACCAGTCACCGGCACACTTTGAGCAGTGCGCTCGGGTTAGTGAACTGGTTCCTTTTCACCTTCTCAAGCGACCACAAGATCACGGGCTCCTCCCGTCGATCGTCGCATTGATCGTTGAGGACGTAGCTAAGTGTCAACCAAAAGCTCTAGTTAAAAATAACCGATGCTGAGTCCAGTACCGACTTTACGAACACGTCGGATCTTGGACCGAGCCGACAAGGTCGTTATCTTGTTCAGAGTACTGGTCCTCTCCAAATCCACACTTGTTGACGTCTTTAGTGATCGCTTCGACTGATCCGTATTCAGTGACCCGCGGTGAGTCGTATTGCTCGCGTACCATACAATGTATGTTAACGTGGCATCAGTTATAATTGTACCTCAATAATTGAATTCCCCTACACAATAACGATAGAGTCGCAACCTGCGGATGGCCCGTGAAGAATCTGGTTATTAACTACATACCATCATTGCACGACAATGTTCTCTCCGCCAACAGATGACCCCAGATCGATCCTAAATGCGTACTGTGCTCTGGCGCTCACAGTCGACTAGGCCCTGCTCTATCCAGAAATTGTACGAACAGTACTGCGTATAAAATTAAAAATTAATGACATCCTACGAGGCAGGAACCACCGAACCGACCAGCGGCGTGTTTGCACTGTACTGGTCGGTTTCGTATCCATCTTTGTTCGTCTGCTCGGTGATCGCTTCAACGGAGCCGTACTCGGTAACCTGAGGTGAGTCGTATTGACTTTTACTCATTACAGAAAGAGTAAACCAGTTCTATACACTTAAAACCCTGCGTTAGTATAGGTGATTGACGTGTAATCGGTGATATATGACTGCGATTCCGTTCGGACCACCGATACTTGGAGTGGTGAGAATTGCATTTGTGCGACTGATCGAATCAGCGAGACGCCTGTATCTGAGAACGGTCTGAACGATCGCGATTACCGCTTTCGACGCCGTCGAGCCAATGACTGAGAGAGAGAGCCCGAAAGAGTGCACGAATATCGAGGGTGTCCGCTTGGCCCGGGAATCGGTCGTAGACTGCTTGTAATTCCGCTGGATCAAGATATCGTTCCAACTCACTGGGATTAGCAACGAGCAAGTCGAGAGAATCTTTCTCGAGAGTGAGTGAGTTTTTGAACGCAGCGTTCATTCCGGTCTTCCACGGTCGGGTTTGGACTCGGTCTGGAAGAAGATCAGAGAGTGCACGGCGAATGATCGAGCGTGTCCATCCGTCAGATAACTGCTGAGACGGCGGCACCGCGAGCGAAAACTCGACGAGGCGCTTGTCCGTGAACGGGTATCGGGGTTTGACACCGAACGCCGCGAACGCCAAATCTGTGGTTTCCAGACTAGCGGTCATCAGTCCGGCCAACATAGAGCGTCGCTGGCGCCGGCGAGCGGTTTCTCGAAACACGGTCCCATCCGAATTAGCCTCCCGCAATCGGTCTCGGAGCCCGATCCGGTCGACGAACGCCGGATCGAGCGTCGCGTTTCCGGGGTCGTGGAGCGATCCGTTTCCGTTAAGTCTCGCATAAACGCGCCGTACCGGATTGGGAACGAGCGGTTTCACCGCATGGTGGACGAAGAGGTGACGCGGCGGGGCGTCGATGATGTCCGCCATCGACCGTAACTCGCGGTTCAGATGCCGCCAGCGTCCCGTCCGGAGCAGTTCCGCGAACAGTCCCAGCCCGTAGCCCGTTGCGCTGTCCCCGAGCGCTCCCTCGAGGAGTACGTCGACGTTCTCTCGCTCGGCACGCTTCACGCGCTCCCAGATTGCGTGGTGCATCGCATCGTGCGGCGGCAGGTCGTAGTGCTCAAACATCTCCTCTCGGTCCTCGAAGATCCCGATCTCGTCCAGAAACACGTAATGTGACGAGATTCCCTCTCCGTCCGTGACCGACTCGATGAACTCCCGTTCGTCTGCGGACGGTGCGTCGTCGTATACGTTCGAAAACGTGTGAAGTGACTGTTGCTCCGGAAGCAGCTCCCGCGCCATGACCGTGATCGACGATGAGTCGAGCCCGCCGCTGAGCGAGGTTCCGACAGTCCCGCTTGACCGGAGCCGACAGTCGACCGCCTGCTCGAACAGCTCGCGGAACCGACGTTCGTACGCGGCGTCTGACTCGAGTGAGATCGTCCGCGTCGGGTCGAGGTCCCAGTACTGCCACTCTTCGGTGTCGTCTCCCCGAACCGTCGTCGCGTGAGCGGGCGGGAGCCGACGCAGCGACTGGTAGAACGTCCGCTCTTTGTCGTGGAACGTGCCTTCGAGGAAGTCTCCAATATTCACCTCGTCGACGGCAGGAGAGACGAACGGGAGCGCGAGGAGCGCCTTCATCTCGGAGGCGACCGCGAACGCGTCATCGCCCGAGTAGACGTAGAGCGGTTTGACGCCGAACCGATCGCGAGCGCAGAAGGCGGTCTCCTCGTCCGCGTCCCAGATGACGAACGCGAACGACCCGATCAGGTGCTCGGGACAATGCTCCCCCCACCGCCGATATGCCGCCAGTAACAGGTGACTGTCCGGGATTCGTTCGGGTTCGCCGTCGACATCGAGGCGGTCGATGAGCTCACCTCGGTTGTCCAGCCGGACATCGCAGACAACGACGAGCTCGTCGTCTCGGTACGGTTGGTCATCGAACCGTGACTCGGGCGTCGACTGGAGCTGCTGGTGACCGAGCGCAACGGTATCGTCGTACCACTCCCCGCTCCCGTCCGGTCCGCGGTGGTCGATACTCGCAAGCATCGCGCGAAGGTCCTCGCGGGCAATCCCGGTCCCACCCCGATCGAATACGCCAACGAGCCCGCTCATAGCTGCTCCCACATCCGGAGCGACGGGAGCGGTTCGTACCGAGACAGGTCCTCTAAGTCACCGATCAACACGTCGTCGTGGAGTTCGAGCCAGCTGTGTGCCTTCATATTCGTCTTCGCCTCTTTCGTGACGCCGATCCGGTGGTCGGGCGTGAACGCGTACAACCGGAGCAACGCCTCCGCAGTCAGTGACCGCATGAGACAGGTTCGGTGGCCCGGAATGTGGCGATCCGCCGCCTCGACCGCCGAGACGATCTGCTCCGGTGCGGGCGTTCCGGGAACGATCGGCGAAGCGACATCGCAGAACCACAGGAGGTACCGCCTGATCCACGAGAACGATCCGACGACGAACCAGAGTGAGATCGAAACGAGGAGAACGGCGGCGAGAGCCACTCTCGCCTGATCGCCGGGACGCGACGACAGAAATGCCCGGAAAGTATTAATCAGTCCCATCTGTCCGGTTACGTTTCGGTGAGTCGAACGAGGTTCTTCTCTGCGAGATCCACGAGCAGGTCCTCGACGTCATTTCGACACCGTTCGCGTTCCACGTCGTACGCTTCGACCACCTCCTGACAGAGCTCCTCAATCGATCGCGGCTCCTGGAGGAGTTCCCAAACGAACGTGCCGACCTCATTGAGGCCGTAATACTTCCCGACATCCCGATGAAGTATCACTGTCTCTCCATCGATCGTCGTCGAGAGGGCATTCTCGGCGGCCACGGCTGTAGTTGCTGTCGTCAGTGTACTTGACCCCATTCTTTACTTATCAGGGGTATTTCGCCGACTCTAATAAATCCCGATACCGAACGCGGAACGACACCGACATTGTGTACAGTTAACGTTCACACAAAACATTTGTCTGACATTTTCAGCGATGAGATGCCGGATCCGTTCATATCGAAGATCAATGAACGTCACAGACGAACTGCTACCGGCCCGCGAACTGTTTGAACGTATTGATGCAGAGGTGGCACGGTCGAACGAGGTAATACAGCGGGTACAGGCGAGGCGGGAGTGAAACCCATTCGTAATCGGCTTTTCTCGGAGCTAGGACTTCGTCGAGACCGTCTCTGACCGCTCCGGACAGGCCGTCGTTCAGAAACATCGCGGTCGTGATCGGTTCCAGATACGTCAGATCTTCACCGAGGTCTTTCCGAATGCGTGCGACAGTCTGATTCGCTCCCCAAGAACACAGCCCCTCCGACTTGAGTTCGGACTGGATCGCTTCCGGAACCGGCACCCCCGTCAACTCGGTCATAACCGCGCTTCCGTACAACACGGCGCGTAGCCAGCGGTACGTCTTCGCTCGCGTCAACACGACTTCCCAATCGATGTCCTGCTTGTAGATTAGTGCGATGTCGTACACCCACGAGAGCTGTCGCCAGCCGTGTTTGGTTCCGTGGACAAGCAACAGCAGCGCGCGGTCTTCCGGTGAAAGCGTTGAAAGAGTTCGTCCGGTAAGAGTGCTCGATGTTCGCCGTTTCCAGAGATCCGAGAATATTTCCGCATCAGACCGACTGCCGCCGATGAAGCCGAATCGGAGTTCAACCGGGAGTCCCCCGTCAGGGTCGACAAAGCGAAACTCCTTGCCCCACCGGAACGGTGTTCCGTCAACAAGTGTCTCAACCGGCACGTCGGCGAAGTTGATCCGCTCGTAGCCGCGCCGTTCGAGCAGGTCACAGGCCGACGCCACGTCATCTGCAGCGACGAGCAGATCGAGATCGCCGAACGATCGGTCCCCGACGGACCCATAGGCCACTTCTGCCAGCACCGGTCCCTTGTACGGGAGCGCTGCGATGTCGTTTGAGCCGAACAACTCAAGTAGCTCGTACAGCTGTCGGCTGTGTTGCAGGTTTTTGAGCGAATACTCGTGGTGGCGCGCCTCAAGCCTGTCAGCTATCTCTCGCGGAACGTCAACCTCGGCCTCTTCGAGGGTTCGTCTGAGGACAGCATGGAGGCGATGCCGAGAGACGAGGTCGAGTATCGCGTTCCAGTCCGGATTAGCTTCGCCAATCTCACGGAGGTAGGGGTCTACCTCGTCGGTGTTCCCGACTCGCTGGAGAAGTCCAAGTACAAACTCGGTTTCCGGAGTCGTCGAAGTGTTCATCATTTAGTGGAATCTGTGTGCGCTTGCGCGTGGTAGATTGTCGACCTCACTCTGGCCTGATATCGGATCTCACACAAAGAGCCCAAAAACAGCGATCCGATAGGATTAGGCATGGTATCATTTGCGTGTTAGGTCACAAGATAATAAACGTTCTCCGCCCGCCCGGGTGACGTGGTCATGGCTGGGAGCCCGAGAATACTTCTATGACCCCGTAGTTATACGAACTCGTATGGAGGCTACCACTCGCGAGAAGCTGTCTGCAGTATACAGCGCCGCGAATTTTCGTCCCCGACTTGGGGTAGTGATCGTCTTTTTAAGTCTCGTGACGGCACTACTCGAGGGCGTCGGTCTCGGCTTTCTGCTCCCGATCATCGAGATCACACAGTCCTCGGCGGACCCGAGCAATGCGGACGGACTGCTCGGAACATTTGTCCAGATATACTCGTTCGTCGGGCTCCCGTTCACGCTCGAGTACCTGATTCTCGGGGTTGGGGCCGTGATGGGCGTCCGGTTTGGGTTGAGCTTCCTCACTGCGTGGCTCCGGGCGATCCTCGGCCGAGGGTACCAACGACACCTTCGACAGGAGTTGTTTGATGCGCTTATATACGGACCGATCGAGTATCTCGATCGACACGGATCGGACGACCTGTTGAACAGTCTGGTCACGGAGACGAATCGGTCGGCCGGAATCGCCATGGCAGTGTTCAACGTCGTCGAAATCCTGTTGCGCGGCGTCATTTACCTCGTCATCGCTGCGGTTCTCGCGCCGACGCTGACGCTGATCGCCGTCGTCAGCCTCGGCGTGAGCACGCTTGCGGTCAGATACGGGCTTGAGCCCGCATACACCGCGGGCGACGACGTCGCAGACGCCAACGAACAGTTCCAAACCATCGCACAGACCAGCACGCAAGGGATGCGGGACGTTCGCCTCTTCAACATGCGCGTGTCGTTGGTCGAGCGGATGCGCACTGTTCTTAATAAGTACGTCCGTGACAGCGTCAGATTACAGCGGAACCAAGCCGCACTGCAGAATCTCAATCAGTTTACGAACGCAGTGGTCGTCTTTGGACTCGTGTACGTCGGGTTTCAGTACACGGCGCTCTCCCTAGGTGAACTCGGCGTCTTCCTGTTCGCCGTCTTTCGGCTGTCGCCGGTCGTGAACCAGATAAACACGATGACGTATCAGCTGGACGGACAGCTGCCACACTTTATCCGCGTGCAATCTCGGATAGACGAACTGCGTGAGATGGAGGTACTGGACGCCGACGGCGACACGCCAGTTGATTCTGTTCGCGAGGTCACGTTTGATAATGTCTCGTTCGCCTACGAGGACGAACGCGTGCTCGACGGCGTATCGTTCAGCGTCGAGGAGGGAGAGAAGATCGCACTCGTCGGCTCCTCGGGCGCTGGAAAGTCGACAATCGTCTCACTGCTCGGTCGGTTACAGACCTCTGACGGTGGACGGATCCTCGCGGACGGCACTCCGATCAACGAGCTCGATGTTGAGCAGTGGCGCGAGCGACTCGCCGTTGTTCGGCAAGATCCCTTCCTGTTCGACGAGACGCTCCTCGCAAACGTCAAAATCGGGAATCGGGACGCCTCACGACGGGATGTCGAGCGAGCCTGCGAGGACGCACAAGTGACTGAGTTCCTCCAAGAACTTCCAGAGGGCTACGACACGGAACTCGGTGAGGACGGGGTTCGGCTCTCTGGCGGACAGAAACAGCGCGTCGCGATCGCTCGGGCGTTGCTCAAGGACGCGGACATCCTCGTTCTCGACGAAGCGACGAGCGAATTGGACGCGAACATCGAGCGCGACGTGTACGAGGGAATCAGACGCCGAGAGGGACGGTACGCGACCATCAGCATCGCCCACGACCTGTCGACCGTCAACGACGCCGACCGAATCTATACGCTCGTCGACGGCGCAATCACCGAAGATGGTACCCACGAACAACTCATCACGCGTGATGGGACGTATGCGGACCTATACGCGACTCAGACCTGATACAGCGGCGACTGTCCGTTTGGTTTGTGAATATTTCAGGATCTGATAAGAAAGATCTACAGACACAAGAGGAGTGCCTTCGAGCTTAACTCCGAGGCGGTTCACAGGCCCGAAACACGTGTTACTTATTCGGAACATTCATTTCCTAATAGTTTGAGCGTTGGCTATGAGGTCGCGTTAAGTTAGAGGATGAGGCGGACGAGTTCTGAGTGTCTATGGCAGAATTCGACCGCCTCAGCGAAGGTATCGCGTGGATTGACTTGTCATTTGTGGAGCGAGATCGAACGCCGCGCTGGGCGATTGAAGTAGGGATCCGCTGTCACTTAGCCGGTATGTCACTGAGAGAGGTAAGTAAGCATCTCGAAAGATT
>Ga0136603_1000896_pt1 | contig 8381 bp, 15 predicted proteins | sample AntDeeMetagen695_FD_104931 | JGI IMG/M metagenome (GOLD analysis project Ga0136603, IMG submission 104931) | Saline lake microbial communities from Deep Lake, Antarctica - Metagenome TFF #695 | ecosystem: Environmental > Aquatic > Non-marine Saline and Alkaline > Saline | place: Antarctica: Deep... | reverse complement strand
TTCAAGCTGTGAGGTAGTCGAACTACCTTCGTGTGGTGCGGTGCTGTGCTGTCGCCCCAGCCAGTCAGGACTGGATTGTTCTGACACCCATGGACGGGAAGGGGCCTGATGATGGCTGCGTGGTTGCAGCCGAAACAGCAACCGGAGAGTTACAACAATGCAAGCAAGCTACGAACCCGAACGCGACTCGGAACTGGCCGCCGATCTGTACCAAGCTGAAACTACCTGTGCGACCTGCGGTGCCGAACTTACTGACAACCAGTGTTGGAACTGCGGACACGACCCAACGGAGCGGCACCAATGACAACGACACTTTCTGATAACGACGCCGAGTGGCTGTCCGACTTTCTCGACGATGCGATCAACGCGGAGATGATCGAGCAGCTTGACTGTAGTGAAGCGCGTGCCGAACGCGTGTACAATCGACTCAATGAAGCTCGCAACAGCAAATACTAATCCAATCTAATGATGAACTCAACAACCGAACTCCAGACCGAACTCGAACAGATCGAAGCCGAAATCGAACAGAAACGCAATGCGCTGCGGAACGGCGACGTGGGCGTTGGTGTGGTCAGCCACATCAGCGAACTCCAGACCAAGCGCGATCGGCTACTCGCGCGACTCGATGCGGCGGACGACTCGATGCGATCACAGTCGATCGATTGGGACGAACACTCGTTCGATCCGATGAGTGACGAGGTGGATGTCGTATGACCGATGCTGATACTGACACCGACGCGATGCCGAAGATCGATCACTGGGACGAGGTGGTGGTTGAACGGATCGAAACCAACTACCGTCCATCGAGTAGGGGCGACGACTACGTGTTCTGCCCCACGTGTTCGGCCCATATTGCTCTCGAAACGCTGTGCAACAAGAACGCCGAGTGTCCCGGCTGTACACACATGACCAACCAACAGAAAACGATCCGAGGCGGGCTGTGATGGCGATGCTGACACGCCTCGTTGACTGGCTGCTCGACGAACAGTCAGGCGTCCAGTACCGTCATTATCCAAAGGAGTAATTCGCTCGAATCAGTGGGTTAATCCTACTCCACGTGCGAGCTTTCGTAATCGACTGTCGTCCCTGACCTGTCCGTGCGATCGGATGAAGGGGCCGTGACGAGTCGGGTTGGGTCCGACGAAACAGTCACTCTACTATGGGAGAACACCAACACGAAACCGACGGCGACGAAACTGACGATGTACAGATTCCCGAACAAGGGTCTGCAGAACGGTACGAATACGGACCGGACGCCCAACTCGAATGGGGCTACGCTTCGCTGACGCAGAAACAGAAGAACGTGGTCGACGCGATCACGACGCTGCCGGTCGGCACGAGTCAGTCTGCAATTGCTGCCGAAGCCAACTGCACCGCTGGCTACGTGCCGTACGTCGAAGCGCTGTTCCCACATATCATCCAGCATCGCGCCGCCACGAACCAAGTGGAAGCCGATGGTGCCGATCAGTCGTACAATCTCCGCCTCGGTAAAACGAAGGTCTGGAAGATGATGCGACTGCTCCCCGAAGATCTCTCCGAAGACATCTTCGATCAGGTCCGCGAACACGCCCACTAACGACGGCCCCCAACCGTCATTGACTTTTACTCTTGCTTCCCGCTTACGCTACTCACCTCTAACAAGCGCCGGTCCCTCTCCCCACGATCTATCCTCCACCCTCCACTCTATTTCGTCGCCCTGTACTCATGACCAAAGGGCCTGATGAGACCGTGGTGAGATCACGGCGAAACGAAACACACCCGCTGATACATTCCACTCCATATGACAACCCAATCTAACCGACATACTGCTGCCGAATCAGAACAGAACAGAGAGAACGAATACCACATGTTGTTGAAGCATCTGGGACCCCAGACAGCCCACGAACTCGGCGGCCAGCCGAAGGCCGACGCCCGTCGATTGTACAATCTTTGGAAGTTCAACCCGATGACGGTCGGTCACGCGGTCTGGTACATCAAAGACGAGCACGACACCCGTGATATTCTCGAACAGTGGCTGATCGAGAATCGTGAGGCGTTGGTTGCTGCTGATACCACGCAGGCGGCGTTGACCTACAACCTTTTGGGCGAGTACGCTGAGGTGTGGGAGGAGATCAAGTACGACACCGAGTACGACTGGCTGCCGTCCAATATCTCGGAGCCGAACAACACGCCACAGGTCGAAGTCACCTGCCCGCGCTGTGATCAGCCGTTCCGCAACCTCCCTAATCACCTTCGGACTTGCGATGGCAAGCCGGAGTCGGAAGAAACCGAAACCGAGACTGCGACTGAGTAGTTCTGTTCTACAGCGACCGTGATATATCGAACATGTACATATACATCTGAGATATACATGTACATCTAGATAGTCATGGGCATCTGCGTAGTTGCTCCAGCCAGCCGTGTGGACGGGAAGGAGCCTGACGAGAGTGGCGATAATCGCCACTGTCAGGGCACGTGGCAGTGCCTCGAAACTACGATCTACGACAATGAGATACAAACAACCAGAGCTGTCGGCGTTTGCCCGCTCACTCGACGCGAAGTCGTTCAACGTGAGCGTGCATGGCCAGCATCGTTCGACGACTATCATTCGATTGCGGTACACCGAGCCGTTCGTGGCGGAGACCCATCTGGAGGTGAAGTCACCTCAGACGGTCTACGATATCTACCACGATCACGCCTCGGGCGACTTTCTCTGTATGGTACCGAATCAGACGTGTCCGAACCAACGAACACCGGAGCCTGCGGACTACGAGATCGATCGGCAGGGCTGTATACGCCACGAGACGCTGGATGATCTTCGTGTCGAACTGACTTGCGGTAAGGTCCACGACAAGCCGTTGTTCGTGTGGCTGGCCGACTACACCGAACGTTGTCGGTTCATTCGTCTCAGTGATATCTTGTACCGAGTTGGGCCGGTGCGCTCCCAAGAACTGTACGACGTGTATGGAACGGTGGCTGCGATGGCTGCTGCACCGTCAACGGATCTCAACCAACGCATCTCGCCGTCCGCGTTGGCGACCATACAGGAGGTGGCGTAGATGGGCCAGTTGATGATTTTCTACAGCATGGTCGAAGATCTTGACTCGGTAATCCGCGCCAGACTTCGTGATTCGACGTTCGATCACACGATCTTCGTCGAGATCGAAGCGACTGGTCCGACTGATATCGCTGAACTTTACGATCTCTGTGAGAAGTGGTCGATGCCGTATGCGATCACTACCGAGTACAGGGATACGCTGTATGCCGAGATCGGACGCCGCCCGTTCGAGGACGAAGACGGGTTTGGCGAACCGAAATCACGGGAGGATACTGATGCCGATGACAACTGATACGTACCGCAAGTCACATCTCGAACGTGTACTGGCCGAACTGCTCGATCCCGTCGACTGCTACACCGCCTCGCGTGGTGGCCCGGAGGGACCGTGGGACTATCGGTCGTTGACGGTTACGCGGATTCTGAACACGATCTATGTGCGGGACGTGGATGGCATGCAGATCGAACGACTCAATGTCACTGACTGCTCCGAGTACGATAATCCTCGGTGTCGGCTCGGTGAACTGCTTGATGAACTCAACTACCGATCACTGGAGAACCTATAACGATGCCTATCCAAGACCTGCTTGATCTGTTGAATAGCCACTGCATGACTGACCTGACTGCGGCTGCTGATATGGCTCCGGGCGTCGAAAACGTCTGGAAGCTCTCGGAGAACCATTCGGTGTTCGCCGCAACGCTGTTCCGCGACAACGTGATGGTGTTGAACTGGCGATCACAGGATCTCTCATTTACGACGGATACCCGTCCAGATCGCATCAGTGTGGATGCGGCGGACAACGAGATCCGCTTTGATGTCGACGAGGATCGCTACTGTGTGGATCTCGGGACACTGGGTATCGAGCAGGTGACGCCATGAGTGTCGTACCACACTCGACGAGGATCGATGAGGCACACGCCCATCCGTCGGGTACACACTGTCTCGTCCATATGTATCTGATCGAGTGGGAGGAACCCGAGGGACCGCGGTGTCATCTCACCACGGACACGGAGATGGCTGATCGCAACGTCCGCGCTGGGGCGGACGTATCAGTGGTTTCAACGTCCGTGGAGGTGGAGACCGTCGATGCCTGAGTACGATCGCCGAACGGACCCGACGGTGCGAACCCGTGATGGCCGCGAGAACTGCTGGAATTGCGGAGTGTTCGTTCCGTACAAACCGACGAAGGTCGGCGGCACGTCGTGTCCCGAATGTAATCATGATCTCCGCCAATGACGACGTTCGATTACGTTCGAACCGAGAGCGGCACCGAGTTCCGACATGCGAGACTGACTGATCCACCGGAGGAGTCACTGATGCACCTCGAACGCGACGTGTTCTTCTTTGAGATCGGTGTGGATCAGGCGGCAGAACCACTCCGTGAACAGTACCGCACTGAACTTGCCGAAGCCAATCCGAATCTCGGTGAGCTAAAGCTGACGAGCAAGCCGGCCAATCACACGACCACGGTAATGGTACCGAAGGACAACATCGACGTGATCTATCCGTGAGCATCAATCGGTATAACGTGTATCAGTGGCTGCGCGCGAGCATCTGAGTCGGTATATACCGCCGATTCCGCCTGATATCGGCTCGAATCACCCCGAATATGGCCGAAAACAGGCGTTCTGAGGCCCAAATACACCAATACCAGCGTCTCAGGCGAAAGTATTATATACCTTAGCCTCGTAGTATGTATACGGAGAGGATGACCGGGCAGTTCCCCGAGTCATTCAATGGAGTAAGCCATTCTGAAGGGTCGAGAGGGACCTCCTGAACTCGTAGTAGGCAAGCAGATTTGAGAAGCCCATTGAACCGAGGCGAGCGATTCAGGTCACGTTGTAGTTGCAGTTGAATTGACACCGAGCGATGCGGAGTTGCATCACGGCTGATCAATCGGGTTGCCCCGTTACTCGAACAAGAATGGCTTCAACGCCCCATACCACGACGTAACACCCCGTGCCCGAGAGGGAGTTCGCATAATATCGCGGACTGAGAGAAAGAAGGACTTGCGCTATAGTCCGGTGTTCCCCGCTATGAGCGGTGTGATCGGTGACCGAGTACCTGAGATGAAATGGACCGAGGGTTAAGACCCCACAAAGAGTAATCGAGGCGAAACGGATGACCCAGTGAATCCGCCAGAAGGGATATAGAATAGCGAGATCGTCACCTGTTGACAAGCAGACGGGCTGGAGAGAGGACCAGCGCAGCCAATCATTCTTCCGTTGATAACGGCACAGTACAGTGCAGTGCAGTGTACTCGAAAGTAGTCGCAAGACGAAATGTATAGGATGTTGCGGTGAGCGTTCAGTACTTGTTGAATCCGCTCGTGTAGCGGGCAGGTGTGAGCCAGTAATGGTTCTGACTCCACCGCGGAGTTACGGCGCTGTACAATCGCCCCAGCCAGCCGAGACTGACTCGGCTTCCATGGACGGGAAGGGGCCTGACGAGACCGTTTGGCGGCGGTCGAAATTGGAGACAACTACAATGCAACTAACCAGCGATCGAATCCAGCGAGCAATCGGTGCAGTTGATGAATTGAGTGCCGATCAGATGCCAGTCGAATCACAGCCCGGCGGCACGTTCCTCGTCAAAGGAAAGTACGAGGTCAACCCGGATGCGAATACTTGTGAGTGCAAGGATCACGAGTACAACGAGACGTTCTGCAAACACATCGTCGCAGTTCACCTCCTGCTGATGTGGGGCGAAGTGTCCCGACAGGAGGCCGCTGAGAACCCGACGCCCGACAAGCCACGGATGCTGACTCCCGACGGACTCGGGATTCCCGAGACACTGAAGGCGATTCCCCAGTGGGTGGCGTGGAAACAGAAGCTCCACGAGAACAAGGACGGTTCGAAACGATGGACCAAGGTCCCGATCGATGCCGAGACTGGCAGCTTCGGCAAGTCGAACGATTCCTCAACGTGGACTGATTACGACACTGCGCTCGATTACATGACCCGAACAACTAATTCTGCGTGTGGACTCGGGTTTGTCGTCTCACCGGATGACAACATCGTCGGGATTGATTTCGACGACTGCCGCGATCCCGAGACGGGGAACTTCACGCCTGAAGCGGCTCAACTGATCGGACGATCCGGCTCGTATGCCGAGGTCAGTCCCAGCGGCACCGGTGCCCGGATCTTTGTCAAAGGCGAGAAAGAGACGACGCACTGTACAGCTGGCATGTCCAACGGCTCGCACGTCGAGATCTACGAGCATGGTCGTTACCTCACCGTAACTGGCCATCATATCGACTCTACTCCAGAGGATGTGTTCGAATCAAACATTCTTGATGAAGTCGAGCGGATGTGCATTGCTGACTCCGACGATGCCGAGATGACCCTCGACGAGTTCGATACTCAATCCGACACCCAACAATGACTGACACTGATTCCGACGCCATGGACAAACAGGAGTACCGCGCCACGATCGAATCGCTGACCCACGAAGCTCACACTTCACCGGCAATCACCGACGAGGAGATCCACGACGTAATCGACGAACTGTTCCCCGAACACCAGCGAGAGTAGCTCTCAGACGACAAGGTGTAATCATCCCGCACACACGGGATCTGTCGCCCCAGCCAACCCATAGGACGGGAAGGGGCCTGATGAGATCCACTCGGTGTGGATATCAGGGCACGTGGCAGTGTCTCGAAACAGAGAACATGATATGACTAACAGTACTGAAATCGACGACCGCGGCTACCTGCATCGACTTCCCAAATACTCCGGCGGCGATTGCGAGAACCCTGAATGCGAGGCGGTTAACCGTTATCCACGTGTGTTCTCCGTCGCGGAGATCGAGCGGATTCATCCTTCGAAGAAACAACTTCCAAGCTGGCCGATTCCACCACAGGCGACTCACGTCTGTGAGAAGTGCGGTTACGTGTATCAGAACGTGGGCGGCCAAGCGTCGATCGGCCACCCAGTGTCTGAGGCGACCGAACAGGAGTTTCTGGATCGCACCGACTGGGCGTTCGATCACGAGACCATCTTCGAGATGACGGTCCGCGAGGCCATTGAGATGGTGATCGAGGGTCGGCCAGACGATGCGACCGCCAGTGAGATCGAATCAGCCGTCGCTCAGTGGATACCCGGCGCGGGTCGGGCTGATGCAAGCGACGTACTCAGCGAGATGGATATCGATGTGGTTGTTCATCCCGCCTCGGACTTCATGTAGATGGAGGATGAACGCCAGACGATCCTCCGCGAGTATACGGCTGCGTTTCCCTACAAGATCTCGATTCATACGGTGTCAGTCAACCACTTCGTGGCTGAGTCGAAGCGGATCGGTGCTGGGAATGCAGGCCGTACGAAGTGCGGACGGAACGTTGGCAGCCGTGAGATACGGACACGACTTGATGTACTGAACCTCGCCAACAATCCCTGTCTGAGTTGCTTGGATGGATTGACTGACCGCGAGATCGAGACGCTAGCCCTAATGGCTTCGGCAGCCAGCCAGCACGAAACAACTCCTGCCGAGATCGGACGTTCTGTGTGACAATGACGATAGAAACAAAGACGACCTTAGACGACAAGCCGTACCGACTGCCCATCCCCGACTTTAACAAGTTGGGTGATGGCGAAATGCGAGCCAGTGAGGCCCATGAGATCTTCAGTGACTTGCTGGAGATGGGCCGCAAGCGCGGTGTGAAGGTTGATCGGTTCGAGGAAGTAATCGAGAACTACCCGACGGTCGATGCGTACGTGCTGTTCCGCCAGTTCAGTGATCTGTTCCCCCATCCGGAGCGGTCGTTGGGGATGAGCGACAATCTGGTGGATCGAGCAGTTGCCAATGTGTTCTTCGATGACGATGTGGATCATGTGAACCAGATCCGAACCGAGAACGGCGGTCTTTCGGAGTACTTGAAACAGGAATCCGAATCCGAGCGGTTGCGTGTGGCTTATTCGACCCGGACAACGATTGAAGATCCACTGTTTACCGAGCTTCACGAAACGCTCTACGAGTTGGCTGAGATCGGTGGCAACCAACCACGAGTCGATATCATCGAAGACATGCTCGAACGGCTCGAACACCCGTGGATCTTCACACGGATGCTGAGTCGAGACGTGCCGATGTACGTTGGCGACTACATGTTCCTAGATGCGATCTCGCAGGCGACTGGGTTCGATCGATCGATACTCACTGAAGCCCGTGAGGTCACCAACGATGGCCCACTCGTGTTTCTGGACTGGGCGATGGATGATCGGGAGCTTGCGACTGAACTTACGCCCCATGCCAAGTGCGGCGTGATGAAGGCCGAATACGATTACGAGCCACAGGACATTGACGCGCTGCAGGCGTCTGGTGACTGGGTTGCCCAGACGAAGTACGACGGCG
>Ga0136603_1000866_pt1 | contig 8655 bp, 8 predicted proteins | sample AntDeeMetagen695_FD_104931 | JGI IMG/M metagenome (GOLD analysis project Ga0136603, IMG submission 104931) | Saline lake microbial communities from Deep Lake, Antarctica - Metagenome TFF #695 | ecosystem: Environmental > Aquatic > Non-marine Saline and Alkaline > Saline | place: Antarctica: Deep... | reverse complement strand
TGGTGAATCGATATTTCACTGAGTTTCTGGCGGTCGACCATTCACCACAGACAGCCAGTCCATTCGTATTCGGTGCGCCAATACCCTGAGTCAGTGCGGCGGTGGTACCGGTACCGTCGTTTGGGTGTGTGTTCTGGCGTAGTTATTACGTCGAGAACTGTGTCAGTCTCTGTTGTCATGTATATTTATGCGATGCAAACACATCGCACTCATGTCAGAAGAAAAATGGCGTAGGTGGACGTATTTCTAACAAACAGCACGTATCTTTTGACAGGAACTGTTATCGGTTCTGGGCGGCCGAGAGCATTTCTAGGCTAGTCTGTGTTGTGCTAGAACTTTTGACAGACCCGGCCGAAGGCCGGTATAAGAGAGATAGTGGAAAAGACGGAGAAACAAAGCCCTTCGGGGCGAACGGACACCCCCCCCAAACGACGGGGAGAGGTCGAAAAGCATTCTGTGGGTCATGTCGACCACTGGCTGATGCCGTGAAACGTGTCGACGTCTGTGATCTTATCCTGGACTGTGTTCGTTGTCTCTGTGCACTTGGTTGTCGACTTCGTGGTGTGACATGCGACGTTGGATCCCCACCAAGTGAGTCTGTTCTGTATGGTCACTGTCTCGTCTCGCTCCAGGAGCATCAATGGCCTTCGTCGACATCTGGGTGCGTCATTGTGCTTTCGTGTAGTGGTCTGACTTATTTTCATTTTTGATCCAGGTTCCCTCTGGGGCCTTCACAGGCCTTATCGAGGGGAATATAGTGGATGTCGACAGCCTACCCCTCGGTGCGTTGTATGGCCGTTCGTCGACAGCGAGAAGTCTCCTGGACACCCGTCGTCGCTGCTCGATTCTGTGCTGCCGTTCTGGAGGCCACTCGGCCTGTGAGAGATTCCTTGTTTGTTCCTTCTTTCTGTTCCCTTATACCGGCCGGAAGCCGGGTCTGTCAGCACCCAATACGGGATCCTGTTGAACCTATATCGACTCTCAACAGTTCTGATCGTGTTTCGGTTCCTGTCGTTGACTGCGTTCGTGAGCTGTTTGTAGACCTCGAGAGACGTGTGAGACGAACCAAGCTTGAGGGTGTGATAACTTGTTCACTGTGGGCCTATCGCCGTAGATCTCCTGTCTCCTTGCTGGCGACACTCTGGGGGACTCGAAACAAGGCTGAGACGAACAGCTGTCTTCTAATCTGTGGAAGGCTATTTGCTGACAAAGGTGTCAAGAGCAGCTACTGGGTTTGTCAGGCGTGTTTGGGATTTGAGGAGAGGTGCTGTTTTTGTATCTCATTTTCCTCACCGACTAAGTTCCAGACCTTTGTTTCAACTGGAACCACACATGCCAGCGGACTTCGGTTCGAGTATCAACTCAATTGTCCCATAATGCATTGATTCGCTCATCGAGTTGAGTGTGTACGGTAGGGAGTATGTCCCGCCATTCGTCAGAATATGTCTCCTCAATACTGGGTGTCAATGCATCTGGAGGTGGGTGGAAATGCGTGTACGTGATTGTGATCGTTTGGATGTCGGCCCCATCGACAGTCCCATGAGTTCGTTGTCTGGTACTGCTCAGAATAGTGAATACTGAAGTCATCAGTCTCGAACCAATGAATTCGAAGATACGCACGGGTGATGCCGTTTGGAAAATATCCCAGATTGTACTCAGCAACGACAGCATTCGCTGCGTACATCGGCCATGTTTGAATGTCGTCGAACCGATCGTTTCGAGCGAGATGAGCGGCGATCCGATCCAGAAGTTCTGTATCGACAGGCCCACGATCTGGTGATGTGGGTGTCTCTTCAGACATTAACGGATTTCGGTTGCGTCCAGCGGGTGGCTACTCCCGACGAACTGGCCGAGAGATCCCGCCAGCGTGTAGTCCCAACCTGACAGTTGAATGTAGAACTGAGCGGTATTTTGAGTGAGGGACGATTAATCGACTATTTGCCCCGGAACATTCCTATGTCAAATTCAGTTTCCCACCGTGGACGTTCTGGCCCTGGCATCTCATCAGCAAGGTCTCGCAGTTCGGCTATCGTCGTCCAAGGGTGACACTGGTCCATTGCCTCAAACCGTTTGAAGAAGCTCAGATGGACCCAGCTATATTCTGCTGGCGGTTCATCAATATCACTTTGACGCTCTTTGATGAGGTCGGTGAGTTCTCGCTCGGTGATCTCGATGCCTTCTTGTTGTGCTGCTGTCAGCAGTGATGCGATTTCCTCTTTCTTTTTTTCGGCGATTCGTTGTTCACTTTCAATATGATCGAAGTCAGCATAGTACACCGTCAGAGCAGCTTGGATGACGTTTTCTCGTGCTTTGAGGCTATCGCGAGTGAGGCCAGTATAGTCGCGCGGGAACACGAATGTCTTATTTACGAACAGTGCTCTGACAATCCCGAGTTCCGGGCTCTCACCACCGTTTTCCTTCTCATATACCCCAGCGATGTAATCTGCTGCTTCCCCGAGGAGGTTGATCTTGATGTCGAATTCGGGAACAACCGCGGTGTCCAAGTCGATTGTATCCCCGAGAACGATTGATTCAGCGTTTGTTGGCATATTAAGACAGTTAGCGAACTCTCGAAGGCGTCGTCCGTATGCGCTGCGGTAGCTCCCAAGAACGAGGTAGCTACTGTTGGCTTGCTCAAATCGGGGGAGTTCTTCGTTCATATAGCGGACGATTTTGTGGTAGTCTCCCTGTGGTGGGGAGCTAATTCCGTCGAAAATTCGGTTGACAGCCCGGTAAATGGCGTATGAATTGCGTGGAATCCGTGGGCTACTCATATCTCTGATTATCTAGGGGTTCGTCTTAAAAATTTATATGCGGGTTGGGAATTCACTATATATCCAACTTGCTTATCCCGAATAGTTACATGAGTGGAGACAGAACAGATGTGTATGAGCAATAGTGTGGAGAGCCCACGAAATCCGGTTGGCGGCGAGGCAGACCCATTTGGCGGTGACGACGTCTTGCCGATCGAGAAACAGCGACGAGCACACCAATTTCTCACACAAGAAACCCGCTACTACATCATCCAGGCCGTGCTTGGGCATCCAAAGAACTTGGCGACACTCGACGAGCTCGAATACCTCGTACCCAAGAATCGATCTACCATCCGGGAGCATCTTGACCGGCTTGCAGACAAGCAGGTGATGGCGAAGTACACATACCGTGGGGATGGGGCCGAGCGTAACGATCCACGTGAGTTCTGGGGGGTGACCAGCTATGGGATCACTCTCTTAGATGAGTACAGCTATCTTCGGTACGTTCCGGTTCTGCGTGCCCTACAAGAAAATCTCTATCTTACCAGGAAAATCAAACGACATCAGAATGCGCTCCGACCTGACCTGCCAGAAGACGTTTGTGAGGCTCTCAAACTTCCAGACATAGACGATGAAACAGAGGCACTTATTGATGATGTGCTCGATGCCCGAACACACGGTCGCAGTCGACTCTTCGATGCGCCCCCTATTGAGCCGGATGAAGACGCAGAGACCGAAGACGGTGCAGACCGGCCTCTCGACGAACTCTTCTAGCCTTTTGGCTGCTATAATTTATTCAGAACAAGGAGAATACTCGCGCCTTTGGGTGTTTTCGGAGCGCAAAGCCTTCCGATGTACAAATAAGGTGTGAAGCACCTCGTCAACGTGGGATGACTGGGCCGTTGAGAATCTCGAACACCAGTGAGGGGTGAGACGATTTTCATTCAGGAAGCTTGTGGTCGACCGTGCGACGACTTGCGACGAACTGGCCGAGAGATCTCGCCAGCGTACAGCCCCAACCCGACAGTTGAATGCAGAACTGACCGGTATTTCGAGTGAGGCTGACGACTTTCTCGGTGAGGTCCCCGACTGGGAGTGATTCTTCAATGGGTATCCACCACGGTAATATCGTGCTCGTCGAACTCGATTCCATACTGGGATTCAAACAGCGGGCTCGCGCTCGTGCCTCTCGAACGACGTGGGCATTGCGACGCCCTTCGGGAGATCTTAGTTGCCGTTTGTAGCTTGAGATTTGAAACGTATCCGTCGACCATCGCGTAATTGAAAATCTGGGATCGGTTCCGAGCAATTGGATGACAGAGATGGATACCACGCCTGAATACAGTCTCGGACTCGTTGAGGTTTACTTCGAGAGTGTAAACACGACACCGTTGTTCAAATGCCCATGAGAGAATCGAACCTCAGTACGTCGAAAAGAGTCTCATAGTCTGTCGGTTGACTCACTGGCTCCAATACCACTGTTTGAGTCGTTCTTCAGATAGTGTCCAGTTACCATCTTCATCTGTTTTTGCTAAATGGTAAATCTGTCCGTGAAGTTCAGGTGCTAACTGTCTGGCTTGCTCATCACCCAGTGAATCTGCGAGCAATGCAACTGCCAACTGCTTGGGGCCTGCACCCTTATTCCCTGAGGTCATTTTGCCAGAGAGTGATGGATTCATAAGATCTCGGCGTGGATGGAGAAAACCGTTATCTACCGTGATATATTCTAGGTCCTCGATCTTTTCACTGCTATATGTTCGATTAGTAAAATCATATCCAGAAGGGCTCTCCGGGTGAGCCTGCACGTCAATTTTCCCCTTTGCTTTCCGCAAGTGATTATATATTGATTCCTTAGTTTTCCCCCTAACATGAGCCCAGTACCGTACTGGTGAATTCATAATCTCAACCATCCAATAATCAAGAGCCTCTGTTGGTGACATTCCACACTGAATAAAGTGTGATAGTGTTTGGATCATTGCCCATTGACCATCATACCAGTGTGATGGTTTCTGTATAATCCAGATCGGAGCGTCGGTAGATGGGGCATCACATTTCACACGATCCAGAATCTGGTTGGCCTGCAAACGGTGTGCTGTGCACACTGTGTATGGAACTTCATATTCTGCTTGTAGGCTGTCTTGAAGAATCTCAAATTTATCATATAATATATAATATTGTGGCGTCTCAGCTAGAATACTGATATCTGTAGGCTCACAACCGGATCTGGACCCACCAATTATTGTTCGAAGGTTCGATTCAACGGTCTGTTGTATTTCTGTGAGACGTTTCTGGAGTGGATACAACTCGAGTCGTGTAAATAGATCTCTGCTTGACGTGGCCAGTTCTATGATGTCGACTGACTGTTCGACTGCTGATTCAAGTGCATCTCCTGCAACAAAGAATTGAAACAGGTTTTCATTATCATTCTGATGGGCATTTACTAACTGTTGTTTGGCTTGATCGACACTCTGTTTGAGTATATCCAAATTGAATGGTGTCTCAAGCGACGGTTCTCCGTTTTGCATATAATATTGGTCTTCGTGTGCTTGTTGAATCAATGCTTCGAAGCTTTGAGAGGTCAATCACATATTTCGTCGTGGTGTGGCTAACCTATAATGCAAAAATCGGTAAATATATTTAATAGAGGCCTTATTTTACATCTATGGTTAGTGAACATCATCCCTTGATAGAGAGTTTATTAGTAGTCATTGATCTATTGCCAATGGACCTAATGCCAATAATGTTGTTATGTATGTTTTTAATGGCAATTGGAGTAATTAATAAAAAACAAGATCTGCACATGAGGGCAAAATCACCAGAAAAAATGACAACTAAAATCTCACGAATCAAAAATAGAGAATCATTGATCGAAAAATACCAAGAAAACAAGATGAGCCGACAAACAAAATATCAGGGTGATAAATAATGAGATCTATAGGCCCAAAAGCACTTGACTGTCCAGCTGAGGATCGGTGTTGGGCCGTAATTGATGGCAGTCTCGCCCCTGAAAACAAAGGAGCTTTCAATCTCTATACCTGTGGAAATCATAACGGATTATCTACAGCGGACCGAAAAAACGCATCTGCACTAATCGTTACCACTCATATCGGTGACCAAATCACTGACTGGATGACTGTTTATCCAGATATAGACGGTAAACCACACAAGGAGATTACAGACTATTTTGATCAAAGGCCTCGGGACGCCGGAGACAATAACCCCATGACGGAATTTTTCAGTCAAACCAATGGGAAAGATTATCGAGGCGTATTACACTATGATACTCATCCTCGTGATCCACTAGATACGACCTCTGACGCGAGTGACAATAATAATACTAATAATAATAACAACGTCCTAAGAGAACATACAATCCGATCCGCAATCAACCGAGCCGCACGTGATAGTGAGTATGATCACTACATCGGCATAGCGATTAGACCACTAGTAATTGACAAGGAAGACGTATTAATAGAAGAGCCAGAGGGTATTTGGGAGACTGTGGTGTGGCCAACGGTCTGCAGATATATACTAGATCTCCGAGGAGAAGGAGAATTAACTGGTGATGACTACTACATACAACTCTATGAGATTATCGCATATGATGATTCTCAGCAGCCACCAGCGAGATCCGCTATCTCAGAGGCAAACGCTAACACAACCTCAAATCACAACTTTGAGACCGAGTTTGTTTCTCCTCAAACTGTACTCAAAAAATTCAGACGAGCACAGGTAGATATCCGACAGAGTCGACTCCGACGAGTGATCCCAATATTCGATGGCAAAAAGCGCGCACGGGCTGTCTCTGTGCAGGATCTTCGTCAATTCACAACAAATATTATTGATTAAAAACACGAAAATGGTCGACAAACAGCATATTGACCGCCTTCGCGAGGCTAACCCACCAACGCACTTGCTTGAGACAGACCTCGATCATGGAATGCCTGTTGGTGAACTGTATGCGTGGGCTGGTGGTCGCTCGTCAGTCCCACTGGTGATTGATCGCCACATGCAATGTCAGCACATAGCACATTTGGCCTCGACCGGCGAAGGCAAAACAACTACCGCAGAGATCGCGGCTCTATATAATGCTCAAGCCACTGATGGAGTAGATTTCATCATCGATCCAAAAGGTGGGTTAGCTGATGATTTTTTGCCCATGTGGCACTGTGCCACTGGTTCGCTTGAGGATATAACGGTAATCAACGCGTCTAGTGCATTGCCGCGCATACCGCTTTTCGATCTCCGACCATATCTTGATCATCCAGAGATCGATATTAGTCGACAACGTCTCATCGAGATTGTCGTCGATGGTGCCCTTGATGTATTCAGTGCGATGTCTTTCGATTCGAGTGGGTTTCGAGAAGCATCCCAGTCAATTGAACTAATTAAAACTCTATCGACGAGTTTATTTAATTCTCTAGATATGTTTTCGATAGAAGATCTTCTTGGCGAACTCTCTCGAGTAGCTGAGGGAACCTTTCGGGCAGGTGTCTCAGATCGGAGACTTGCACAGTTGCTCACGCAAATCACTGAGGATGATGCAAAAATGCGAAAAGCACTCGCTAATGGTGCAATTCGACGACTCTCACCACTTATTCGCAGTAGCCTCATTGCAGATGGATTGGGGATGCCACCGACAGATTCTGCTCATCAGTGGGATTTCTTTTCAGTATTAGATTCTAATAGGTTGGTGATCATTGATTTAGGCGGACTCAATAGTTTTCGGCGCGAAATATTATCTAGAGTAATTGTCAGTAGATTTATGATAGCTGGTCGACTCCGACAACGTTCAACACAAGCGACTCATCCGTTAGCAAACTTGTATCTCGATGAAGCTCATGTTTTCGGTGATAGTCCCGTCTTGTTAGATCTGCTTTCTGAAGGACGATCTATGAATCTAAGTATCTACCTCATGAGTCAACTCTACTCGCAGTTCGGCGATGAGGTGAAAGCTCACATTAGTGGGAACATCGGGACGCTTATCATTGGACAATCCGACCCGGAAGCTTCACAAGCAGCCTTAGATCATCGATACACCGAGATAGATGCCAAGCGTATCACCTCGACGATTCCCATTGGGGATTGGCTTGTTCGAACACGATCTCTACGAGGGGAACCACCCTTCGATCCGTTCGTTGTTGGAGCGATGCCGTTACCAAAGGGTCACCCTGACAGCGAGATTGAGCTCACCGAAACCGAACAAGTCAGTTGTGCCGAGGCAATTCGTGATGTATACGAGCGATCTCGAAGTCGACCTGATGTGGTGACTGCCTCCGAGAGTACGACCACTACGACACTGACCGACCAAGAAATTGCTCGTGGACTCAGACACACGCTGTGGACGGCATCGTTGCCCGACGGTATCGAGTACGATAGCCAGACCGATACAGTTCGATGTCCGTCGACGGACGAAACGTTCGCTCCAACCTTGGAAGGCGTCTGTGATGCAGTTCGCACAGCCCGCAGAGACTCCTCACTTGAGGACGTCGATTTGCCCATCACAGAGATCGGTTTGCAGATCGATCCCTGGGACGTCAAGACTGCACCCGTTACGCTTCGACAGCTCATGTTTTTGCGGCTGATTGAGAAGGCCCAACGCCGAGCAATTGATTCACGCGCCTGGGATATCGTCACCCAGACGATGCGACCCTTGCGCGATGAGGTGGGCTGTACGAGTGCCGACGAAACGGAACTCAAAGAGATGGATCTGATTAGTCTGCAAAATGAGCTTCGAGGGAAGTACTATCATTTGACTGACGAGGGACGAGGGTTGTTGCGAGATCTCCGCAATGGTGCGGATCCACCTGAACCCAAGTACGGTGATGCCAACGAATCGGCCGCCCACATCAAGGGCGTCGAGAAAGCCGCTCAGGCGCTGGGGGAACTCGCCCAGCGGCCG
>Ga0136603_1000841_pt1 | contig 8858 bp, 8 predicted proteins | sample AntDeeMetagen695_FD_104931 | JGI IMG/M metagenome (GOLD analysis project Ga0136603, IMG submission 104931) | Saline lake microbial communities from Deep Lake, Antarctica - Metagenome TFF #695 | ecosystem: Environmental > Aquatic > Non-marine Saline and Alkaline > Saline | place: Antarctica: Deep... | reverse complement strand
CCTTCTAAAATGCCACAAAAACGAGGAGACATCTACGAAACCGCCCGTCGGCTAGGACACGTTCCCATCATCGAAAACGAACTTGTCCAAGAAGAGCTGGAAAACTTCGAAACAAAAGAAGTTGACCCGGACGAAGCACCGATTGAGGAGAATTCAGTGGACATCGATGATCTGCCCGATGAAGGTGTGGAACCAGAATACCTTCTATCGATTGATGGTTCCCTCCAAGAAATTCCAGTCAACGAGGAGTACCCAAGCAGCCGAATTGGGTTTATACAGATCGCCGCAGTCCTCACAAAATTGGAAATCCTCATAGAACAACAACAGGAACGGTTTGTCGACCCATCCCGAGTTGAAGATCTTGAGGAAAGCGTCTCTCAGCCACTCATCCTACCAAGTAGCAACTATACGGCTGGAGACGCCGAGACAACTTTGGACAGCTGGCGACACCATCTCTACAATACGTTCGTAAGCCGTGAAATTGAGGGAAAAACATACCTCGAAATATTCATGGATGTCATCCAGTCCGATCCACGTCATATCGACAGTCGGACTGTAGATGTTTACCGCTGTCCGAATCCAGATTGTCCTACAGAGGGTGCTGAAGCACACATTCACACAGACATCTACGATTTCGGAATCTGCGATGAGTGCGGTATCGAAGTTTACCCTACCGATTCGCTTCGAACCCACGAGAATGTGAGCGAGACCCAGGCGAATGGAGCTGCAATATCTTCGGTGATGCAGGTACTTGAGCATCTGACGCTGTGCGCCTATCTCCGCTATCTAGCGGAGAACAACCCCAGTAGATTATCCCGAGTCGGGTTTGTCATTGACGGGCCATTAGCAGTCTACGACACACCTGCTTGGTTCCATGAACCTGTGTTGGATACCATCAAACGAATTACAGACAAGCAGCGTGCAAACGGGTACTCACCACCGATTATCGTGGGGATCGAAAAGAGTGGACAGTTCAAAGACCACGCGATGAACATCAAGGATAGCATGCCTACTGGGTCGGTGCTGGGGATGGATAACGAGTATATCTATGAGTATGTCAAGTCTGGAACTACTCGGTTGGAATATGGAACACGAGATCACTACGGGTGGCCATTCGTCTACAAGTCAGAATCTGATCGGGTTTTTGTACTCGATCTTCCGAAACTCCCAGATGGATCGGACAAGTACGACCCAACCAACTATCCGTTGATGCGGAAAACGCTTGAGGCGATAACTAGCGTCGAAACTGCGCTGTATGATGATGCCACTATCCCAGTCACGTTAGCGCACCAGCAGGCATCGATCCCGTTAAAAACAGGCTCACGAGTGCTGGAGTTGTTCTCTAGAGAATTTACTGAGAATAACTCGTCATAGGCTCGGAGTACAGCATTTCAATTAGGTCTGAATGAGTAACACTATTGGCTTCGCGAGAAGCGTGTTGAACAGGAGAGTCTGAAGTCATGTCTAAAATATCAGAGGACAAGCAATTACCTGAGGAAGACGTCGTAGCAGAAACCACCGCAGACCTCAAATCTACCTGGAAAGATGCACATCGGAGTTGGGGGCATAGCCTCCACAGACTATCACCCTATCTCGGTGGATTTCCTCCTTCCTTAGCACACTATTTCATCCGGCGCTTCAGTGACAAGGGTGACACTGTTCTTGATCCTTTCTCTGGTGGCGGAACCACCCCTCTTGAGGCTGCACTTCAAAACCGGAATGGGTACGGAAATGATGCCTTCTCTTACGCATATGTCCTCTCCAAGGCAAAGTGTAATCCTTTGAACACACCCGAGTTTGAGCCTTATCTTGATACCAAACTGAATGAAGCCCGTGATGTGAACAACGAGGAGATGCGGCTACTCGATGATGAGGACTTACAAGTATTCTATTCAGATTATACACTTGATCAAATACTCCGCCTTCGGGAAGTTCTACATGATGACAATAGTAGAAAAGCAACGTATCTAAAGGGGGTTATGTGTGGAATTTTGCATGGCCCCAGTAGCATGTATCTCTCTCTCCAAACAAAAGACATCTACTCCGGAACTGCAAATTATGTACGTGAGTACGCTGAAAAGCACGATTTGGAACGACCTGAACGTGATATTCGACCGAAGGCACTGAGAAAACAGGGGCTCGCACACGAAGATGATGTACCGCCATCACTTAGTGAACGAACCAAAATCACCCGTGGTGATTCAAGAAACCTCCATGACTTGTTTGAGAAAGAATCTGCTGATCTAATCGTCACGTCACCGCCGTATATGCAGACACTAAGCTATACGTGGAATAATTGGATTCGACTCTGGTGGCTCAACCAGAACCGTGAGTCCGAGCGTGAAAAACTCGATATTACCGCAGATACCGATAAGTATCGGAACTTCATGCGAGAATGTCTACACTCGATGTATGGTGTGCTCGCCCCAGACAGCGTCGCTGTGTTGATCGTAGGGGATGTGCAAAAGAATTTGGCCGGGGGAAAGCGGACACTGAATACTGCCGCGATAATCGCGGAAGAAGCTCGTAAAAGTACAAACTTCGACGTCCACGGGATCATTAGTGATGCGTATGATCTGGACAGTCGAGCATATGTGGTTTTCAATCGATTAAAATACGATCATGATGAGGAACGAGAAGAAAAGGATGCTATCGACCGGTGTCTGATCCTGACGAAAGGAGATCCAGATATGCAGTCTGAGCCAGATATTGATTGGGAAACCGAACAGTATATTGAGGAAGACTGACGCGAATAACCTCTAACACACCACTCACAACGAGTGGTGTGATTGTTCCTGACTTAGATTTCTTACTGAAAACTCTGCAACGCGAAGAGCCGTTCGAATCCACGCCTACTACCACGACCGACGATATGACGGAGACTACCTCGTCGGCCCACTCGGTGGGCTAAATGACCATGGCATCAAAATTGACGGGCAACCAGAAGCGGAGTCCTGGGAAGAAACACCAATCGGAGGTTTCGTAACTGGCCGTGAGCATCCGACGGTCATTATCGAGTTCTTCGAAACACGTCGTGCTCTCGAAGCCAGCCTCGATACTGTCAGTGACAATTACACCACGGCTCCGGACAGCCAGCAACAGGTTCTGGAACAATTCCGAAAGGAACTGGAGCTCAATGAAAACGAAGGCACTGTACGTCTGAAGCGGTTCGCTGAACTGGTTCATGACCATATCCAGGCGAACCCGGGATATGCCGAGAGAGCCGAACTCTTGGTCGATGAAACGGATACTGCGTCACTACAACAAACCAAAGCCCTGGAGAAACTCGTCGGTGTTCGGGATACTTTAGACCGGTTCGATGACCCGCGGTCACTGATGTTCGACTGTGGCCCTGACGCCTAGAGTGCGTTGGTTTCAGCAACCGAATGGGCAACACCAGTCCAGTCGCGAATCTTCCGGAATACGCGGGCTGTGCTTGAACAGTGCCAAGAACTGGGGCTACTGAAAGATACGGTACCGATACGGTCGGTAGAGACAATACGAATCGAGCTGGGGGAGGCTGAAGCACTCTACGATCAGGTCGAGGAGTACATCGACCAGACGTACAAACAGTCGCAGAAGGTGCTAACGGGCAAGGAGAAGTTGGCGCTGGGGTTCGTGATGACAACGTACCGGCAGCGACTCACGAGTAGCCTGCACGCCATCCAACAGAGCTTGCAGAGACGGATGGAGAAACTCGACCAAGAGGTCGAAGACATGACCGAAGCAATGTCCGACCTCAGTACCGACACAGGTGTGACTGAAGCAACGATTGAAGAAGTGGTCGGGACAGAATCCCTCGACGCATACCAGCCGACTGGTGGGGAGGAAGCGAACGTGCTCCAAGCAGAGCGAGAGGCCCTTCGGGAGTTCGTAGATGACCTGAACCAAGCCCACACAGACCCGAAGATTGCTCAACTCCGCCGAGACATCCGGGGACTCCGTCAAGAGGCACGGGACAACATCATCATCTTCACGCAATACCACGACACGCTTGAGCATATCCGCCGGACACTGACCGATACGTACCCGCACGTGGGTACGTACAGTGGTAATGGCGGGATGCAGTACAACGAGGAGACTGATTTCTGGGACGAGGTCGGGAAAGAGGCGATTAAACGAGGCTTCTTTTTTGTTTTGCTCACCCGTCATGTTGGACACATCTGGAATCTCCTGCAAAATCACCGAGACGCCGTTGCTGCTCAAGATCTTCGAGTTCCTGCACCCGAGCCTCAAGCACGGCCTTCTCCGCTTTGAGAGGGGCGACATCTGCAAGGAACCCACGCGTCACCGATTGCAATTCAGGTGTATCGAATTCGAGAAGGGCACGTTGCTGCTCTCGGTATTTATCGCGATGTCGTCGAGTTTATTGACGATCTCCTCGACCACCTTCCGACTGGAGAAAATGAGCAACGAAGGGGCTGAGGAGATATCCTTGTCTGTCCTTGGTCATCATTCGATGAAGGAACAGAACGTCGTTCTGCTTGACGTCGAGTGGTTCACCGTCTCTGCGGTAGTTTTCCCATGATTGCCGAACAGGCGACGTATCATGCACTCTCGTTCGGTGTCCCATGTACAGGTGAACTTCTAGTAGGCTATAGGTCGACTATAGAGCAGTACAAAAAATAACGGTAAACTCCCTCAGGGAGTGTCTACGCTGTTACTGGAAGGATTGGATGTAGTCTTGCAGTGAGTCGAGACGGTGCTCCCAGAACACTTCGATGTCGTCCCCGAGGAGTGTCTCTATTTGACTTTCGGGAATCCATCCCGCGACTGCGGCCCCAACACGAGCGTTCGGGAAGCCTGCACGCCAGTCAGACTCCTTATTTCGAATTTCCTTGATTCGCTTGTAGGAGTCGATTTTTACACCGATTGCTTTCGCCTCCAAGAACAAAATCTCGTCTTTCGCCGGTCGAGCGACGAAATCTGCCTTTTGGTCGTCTCCAGGACAGGCAACTTTGGTTTCGCTCACGAAGGTACCAGCAGGGAGGTCATCAATGTCTGAGATCGTACTGCTGCGAGTTACACGCCGGAGACCGGCTTCCTTCATGGCTTCCGCGACTTTGTCTTCTTGAACGTCTTTTCGCCAGTTCCTGTAGCGAGTGTTCGCTTCGCTTTGTGCGATGATGTCACACGTCCAGTCTCGGGAGATGTCGATCCATTCGTCGACATCGACATTGCGATAGAGCCAAGGGACTTTGCGTTCGTCCATGTTCTTTTCCATGAAATCCGCCATCGCTTTCGCCGTCGCTTTCGTCGGAGTAGAGGGGTCGTCGTCTTCGTAGTTCGTTGTTGACCCGACACCGTTGAACTGTCCAAATTTCATCTGGCTGATGGGGGGTTTCACCAGATAGCGAAGGACTTTGACGACGTTGGGTTCTTGCCGGATGATTTGCGCATCGAAATCCCGGAAGTTGTTGGTATGCTCGGCAACAAAGTCGTACAGTTCCTTGTTCTTCTCAAGTTCGTCATCGTAGAACTCTCGAATTTGGTTTAGAAAAATTTCCTCTTCAAGTTCCTGGCTTTCTTTGGCGACATCTTCAATCGTCTCACCCGCCGCTAGTTGCATACTGTCTGCGAGACACTATTCTCATGAATATCTTTATTATACAGTGTGTGCTTAGTATTCGTGGAATATGCAGCACACAATGAACAAGGGGCGTGCTATACACACACGGGATGAGGAAGATACATTGTGTGCCCCTCCAGAATTAGTCGATAACGAACTAATGCCGGACTACAAAAACATCAAAATCCACGAAGAGACCCACGAGCGCCTGAAAAGTCATGGCAACATGGGTGAGTCATTCGATGACTTGATTAATCGTATTCTCGATGACTGGGAAGAGCAAGAACAGAGGGATGACGAATGAGTACACAAATGACTCTTGAAAACGCGCTCAATACTGCTGCGGACGCGATCTACCAGCGGATCTCCGGGGATTTGAATCAGGATCTACAGAGTCGAGTAGATGACTGGTGTGACCTCCACGGGCTCAACAGACTTGAGACCCCGTTACGGGTCGTGGCGCGGCAGGCCGCATTCAATACGCTGTTGAAGGCCACGCTGTACGAGCACTATCACAAGCGCGATATACTCCCTAAATTGGACTCTGATGCGCGAGCAGCGTTCCAGAATGCACAAGAAACGACGCTTGACCGGGCGTTCGGCGAGTACGTGCTTGATGACGTTGCACGACTTGCTGATGAGGACGACCTGAAAGAGCTTATTGAATCCCGGTATCAGCTGAAGTCGTCCGAGGAACCCGCGGAGGAAATCGGACGGTTGTTCGAATCGCTCGTTCCGCAGGAGAGTCGCCGGAAGTTGGGGCAGTTCCGTACTCCGCCCACAATTGCGGATTTGATGGCGTCCTGGATTATCGACAACGGTACCGAAACAGTTCTTGATCCTGGGATGGGTGCAGGCGCCTTGTCCGCTGCATCGTATCGACAGAAGCAGCAGAAATCGGATGAAGCAGCTCTGGCGGACATTTATGGCGCCGACTTGAACGAGCTGGCGCTCGTGATGGGTGCAACATCTCTCACACTGCTCAACCATGGGGGGTCGCATAATCTACAGATCGGTGATTTCCTCGATCTTGATCCCGACAATGTGAACGGACAGGTTGATGCCGTTATCTCCAATCCGCCGTACAGTCGCCATCATGAACTCTCAGAGGAGTACAAGAAACGGGTTAATTCACGGGTAGAAGCTGAACTCGGGCGTGACGTGAGTGCGCTCTCGCCGATGTATGCGTATTTCTACTATCACTCGACGAAGTTCCTCAGTCCTGGTGGGCGGATGTCGTTTATCACCCCGAGTGAGTTCCTCGAAACATCGTACGGAGAGTCCCTGAAACAGTATCTGGTGGACGAGTACGACATCAAAGCCTTGGTGTTGTTCGACCGCGACGAATCCTCAAAGTTTGACGAGGCAATGACAACGTCGTTGGTGAGTTTCCTCGAAAAACCCGATGGTGGGGACGCGGATGAGTTGACGCGTATCGTTCGTGTCGACGGAGAACCCAGTGAGGAAACGTTGCTCGACGCGATTAATGGTGACGTGGAGGGCGAGACTGAGTGGGGCTTCATCAACGTCGTTCGGCAAGATGATTTGGATGCAGAGGACAAGTGGACGAGCTTGTTCGACCCGCTCGACATCGACACAAGCGGCCTCACAGAACTATCTGAGCTGGCAACGGTGAACCGAGGAATCGCCACCGGAAAAAATGACTATTTCTGCCTCACGCAGAGCGAGGTTGAGGAATGGAATATCAAAGAGGAGTATCTCTCAAAAATTGTCCGTAATTCTCGCAGCGTCCCTGGGTACGGTTACAGGATCGAGGACTGGGAACAAGAACGCGAAGAAGGTGGTGAGGTGTGGGTTCTGTACCATCTGAAAGAACTCGATGCGGATGAAATCAATCAGGCGATGCCGAATGAAGCAGAAGGGAACACAACCCTGACTGCTTACGCAGACAAGAATCCCGAACTAAGCGAAACGCCTGGTGTCATCGAGTACCTCCAATACGGGATGTCAGATGAAGTTGAGGCCCACAGTGGGTACTTGGCACGTAACCGTAACCCCTGGTTCGTTGTTGATCGGCGCAATCCACCGCCAATCCTCGTGACGTACATGTCTCGGGGAGGCAGCCGGTTCATCCGCAACGAGACGGACGCACGCAACCTGTCGAATCTTCATGGCATCTACTTCAACGTCGATATTACCGAGAGTCAAATGAAGGCACTGCTGGCGTATCTAAACAGCGGGTTTGCGAGTGATGTAGTTCGTCGGTCGGGCAGAACATATAGTTCTGGGATGGACAAAATTGAGCCCAACGAAATGGAAGGCGTGCCTGTACTCGATCCGCGCGGCCTTACTGACGAGACAGTCCAAGAGTTGGCAGAGTTGTTCGACGATCTACGAGAAGCTGCGCGCAACGACAACGATGTCGACGCGATGATTGAACGGATTGATGAACGTCTCGAAAAAGAACTTCAAGAATAACTACTGAATGGAACCCTTCACTGGACGCAAACGCGATCCAAGCGACAATCTCACGGGATAAAATCGACGGTGCTGATGACGTCCAGGGTGCTCTGTTCTCGACAAAACGGAGGGAATTGTGTTTATTAGGGAGAACAACGCGTGGGGTTTCGTGACGATTAGTCGAGACCCAGAGTTCGATTCGATATTGTTGACGCAGAAGATGATTTGACGTAGGCGACCGCGTGCGAGACGATATCTTAGACGAAACTGATCCGAATGATAAATACTGGCATGGCCCGGAAGGAACGGTTGTCGACGTGACTGTCGACGACGCTGGCGAAGACACTGGTGACGGGCGTGATAGCATCGATTACCTCGTCGAAACCGTCGATGGGGAGTCGGTGCATTTCCGCTGGCGAGACCTCCGACCTTCGCTTGAAGATAACGAGCGTTAGTCGAGAGAGTCTATGAACGTTTTGTGTGCCGCGCACAAGCGATGAAGCGAGTCGTGCACTTGTAGTGTCTGCGCTTGGTTATCGTGCGTCACAACGCCTGCACGCTCCATATGCGGTGCGTGTTGTTGTAAAACGCTAACGTAGCACGCATGTCGGTCATCGTCCATCTCTTCGGCGAGATAATCAGCGATATCGCGCAGCGGTACAACGTCATCTTCGTGGGTTACCAAGTACTCGATGATGTGCCGACGACGCTCGTTTGCGAGGAGCGAATATGCGTCGCTGGGTGGAACGTGTGCTGTCGTTGAGTTGGTTGAGTTCTGTTGCGATAGTGTTTCTTTCAGGCGTTCAAGCAGACGCATCACTGCCCTCTGAGCGCGTCTGCTCAACACCCGTATTAAGCGAAGTACAGG
>Ga0136603_1000838_pt1 | contig 8910 bp, 7 predicted proteins | sample AntDeeMetagen695_FD_104931 | JGI IMG/M metagenome (GOLD analysis project Ga0136603, IMG submission 104931) | Saline lake microbial communities from Deep Lake, Antarctica - Metagenome TFF #695 | ecosystem: Environmental > Aquatic > Non-marine Saline and Alkaline > Saline | place: Antarctica: Deep... | reverse complement strand
CGTTGCGCGAGCGCGCTCGCGCAACTCATCGGAGGGGAACCCTCTTTGAATCCGGTCAACAACTACTGAATCCGGTGGTAAGTACACATTCCCCACCGGGTTCCTCAACCGGGTAGTTGCGACGATATTTAATCAACAGACTGCGACTGGATTCTTCGCTAAACTAGAACGGATGACGGAGTCTCTTGCTATCATGGATGCACATTTCACGACGAAGAAGGCCTATAATGGCCATATTGGACTGCAGGTCTTTCGGCGCAACGCCGAAGACCTGCAGGCGTTGCTGGCCGACAAGATGTACTCTTGGGGGGAACTCCGTGAAGCCTGTCGTGATGCGTCAACGCGACCAGTGATCAAACACTGTGAGCAAAACCCACTCAAGAAAGCTCATAACGCCAGAATTGACGACGATATCTACAATCAGCGGTTAATGAGTGAGACCGTGTTTGCGATGCTAAAGGACGACGGCGACGAGATCTGCTCCCGGAGCTGGCATGACCAGTTCCGGGAGCTCACGCGTAAGTGCATCGTACATAATCTCGCGCAGGCGGCGAGTTAAGGGCTCGCCGCCTGCTCTCCTTCTCTGGACGTATTCGGGAGAGGCATCGCCATCGTCCATCTCTTACTTTGTGCAGTATCTTGTGAAACTGATGTTTTGATCACTGCACAAGTCAGCCGAAATCGAATCGTCCGATCTCAAAATCTGCTGCTAGAGCGTTGTTATCGGCGGAAAATTGAATATCATAAATCGTAGATTGCTGCTGTCTTGCGTTCAACAGAGCATATTTTATGCATATGTTTACGCGTTGCACCGCAAGGTGTCAAGGTTAGAAGGTTCCATTGTGGAGAACAGCGAAGGCTGTGAGCTACGATCTGGCTGAGTTGGCGGTTCTGTAAAAAGGAAGTCGGTGTTAGAAGCGTCTGGTTCGATATTTGAAGATCCCGAACCACGCTTCGACATGAAACTGATGTCCCCAGGTTCAATGCTAGCATTCGCAGTCCGAGAGTTCGAACAGTCAATCGTACCAGGGGCAGCGGTCAGTGCACTTAGTAGGCGACCGGGACATTGTTCGAGACCTTTCAATAAGAACAATAATGCGTCGAGGCCTAATTAACTGGAAGAAATGTTGACGGCCGGTAGTTCGAGCGTATCACAATCGACTGCCACCCAGATGTAGCGCTTCTCGCCATCGATCTTGCCCCTCGTTTTATCGAGATCAACTCCCTGATAATCCTGTCAGTCTGGGTCGAACAAGTGGTTCAGGCATTGAAACCACTGTCTGATCACCACATACGATAGATCTACAAGCGTTTCAATTCGCCCGTAGGGTAGGCTGGTATGGTATAAAACACTGCGAGGACAAACTGCTCTGTTGGCGTGACCTCACAGAATGTACTTCCTACAGGCACCCTCTCAACAATACGGTTGACCTCCTCTGAAGTACCACTTTATTCCTTTCAGCCGCTTCCTCACGCTAAGGTTGACACCCATTATGAGCAAGAAGTAAAAACTATATACGTACATAGTTAAAAATGAACTTGAATGGACCTTCGGAAAGCTAGTATCTTAGTATTTACGTCCAAGATTTTATCAACTATTGTTGGCTTTTTCGCTATTGTTGTTTTTTCAAGACTTTTGGGCGCATCTGCTTTAGGAATTTACTATCCGTTCATCGCATTGTTGGGTATTTTAGGAATCCCAGCTGATATTGGTTTGCGAAACGCTGTAGAGAAGCGCATTAGTGAAGGCACAGATGAAAACATATATTTTGGATCATTTCTTTCATTAAAAGTATTGCCCCTTATATTTATATCGCTAATAATATATGTGCTCAGAGAGTATATAAATATATATCTCGGAGGGGACTTTGCAATATTACTCATAATAGCTTTGATAGCTAGACAATTTGGAACTATCCCACACAGTATATTGAACGGCGAATTACGTGTTGGAGAAACAGCTTTGATTAGACTAATTCAGTCAATGGGTTGGTTAACTTTTGGATATCTACTTTATCTACAAGACTACGGAGTATATGCACTCATATATGGGCATATCATTGGGTCAATATTAATGGCTATAATTGGGTGGTGGAAACTTTCTGTACCAATTGGCTTCCCCTCTCTCAAACACGCGAAATCATTATTTGATTTTGGGAAGTTTGCTGCAGTTACTACGGTGGGTGGTTTTGTCTACAGTTGGATGGATGTAGCCATCCTGACTGCGTTTGTAGCATTAGAAATTACGGCTACCCGGGCTTCTATTGGAGCGTACGAGAATGCTTGGAGGATGTCACTAGTTGTTTCATTGTTGGGAAGATCAGTTTCAATGGTAATTTTCCCGCAGATCAGTCAATGGGATGCAGAAGATGCCATAGATCGTATCGAGGAAATTATCCCGATAGCGGTTTTACTTTCGTTATTAGTAGCGATACCAGGCTTTGTCGGAACGCTTATTTTATCAAATGAAATGCTTAGAATTGTTTATGGGCCAGAATTTGTAATAGCATCGACTGCTTTGATAATTCTAATGGGTGAAAAAATCCTTCAATCGATACAAGTTATTCTGTCCAGATCTCTTCGAGGACTGGACCATCCAGATCTTGCCGCCTATGCGACATTGGTCACAATCATGATGAATTTCATACTAAATATCATATTAATTTTTTATTTTGGTATTATCGGTGCAGCTATCGCTACTGGTACAGCAATTGGAATCAATACCACCCTCCATATTTATTATCTTAATCAGTATCTTGATCTCAACTTTCCGTATTATAAGCTAGGGTGGTGTATTATATCGTCAACAATTATGGGTGTTTCAGTTAGTCTGGTCTATGTTGTTTTTGAAATACAAACGACAATTCAATTGACTATAATTATCGTTTTTGGCGCGATTATTTATTCAGCCTCTTTAATTTCATATACTCCACTCCGAGAACAGTTTTTATCAATATCTAGAAATATACTGGCAAATGTATTGGACTAGAATTTAAATAACTACTGTTACAGAGCGCAGTGCTGACCCTTTCGTTCACAGTTTTACGCGAGTAAGACTCAAAAGGTATGAGAAGTGCCATCCTTTTTTATCTTCATTTCCTAAAATGTTAATAGACTATCTATTCAACCAAGTTTGAGGGGCAAGTTGGTCGTAGTGAGAAGTGTTCAGACATTTGAAGACCTGCTCAGAGGACCCTTAGAGATCTAGAATCAAGACATTTGGGAGCACATGGGTACGGCGACACCCGTAAGTTATCTGGCGATTCGACATCACCCGATGAAACTGTCGTACCGTTTGATCAAGGCCTTTTTGCACTGGGTAGGTGCCGACCGCTGTCATCAGGCTGTCTGGAATTGGAAAGAGGCATTCGCTGCAATGCAGAACAACCTGCCGGTGGTGAAGAAATCATGGATCGCGGGATACCAGAGACAAATCAGGGTTGACGACGATAAGAATACACTGCTATCGACACGGAGTCAAAGGTGCCCCTGGAAGTCGATATCTACAGTCGCTGCGGCACGGCTTCCGCGGCGGCGTTCCTCCACCGCCTCACGGAGAAACATGACATGTCTGACGCCGAGTTTCTCGTCGATGCTGATGGGTCCCTGACTACCCCAGCTCGTCATTACTTGAGCGGTCTACACTTCTACAGCGAGGGTAACCTCATCGAGAAATGGTTCCAGACTGTCGCTATGGCGATCGACCGCTCTCACTCGGTTTGGTAAGGCAATCAGTCGAGCGCGAAATAGTAGCTGCGGAGGTTCAGACACTACTACAACCGGTATCGATCGAATCAGGGATTAGACTGGTGAACACCAACCGAAGAAGACCTGAGCTAGATAGCGCTACCTGAACTAAATAGCGCAAAGCGATCGAGATTGAAAGAAGTTATATAATTTAATTTTTGAAGACTAAATCATGTATATCATCTATTGCATTTCCATTGTAGTGTTCAAACATAAGGTCTCTAGTATTCTCTCGTTGACTCTCATACTGATCCTGTGATAATTCTCTATCCAACAATTCGATTAATTCACTGAATTCGTATGCCTTCGGTCCGGGTGTTAGAGATTCATAATCAGTTACGAACCCTCGAAAATCAGTAAATCCATCCATATCGTAGGGGAAAAAAATAAGCTGATTATCAGTAAATAGAAAGTCAAGACAAATGGATGAATAGTCCGTGATCATGATATCAATTTCTGGGAATAACGGATAAATATCTCCAAGCGAAGGAAGTTTATATATTCTTTCCAGATCCGACGTCTCAGCAGGGAGTTCATTTCCCATATGTGGTTTTACAATTAGATATGCATCTTTTTTTATCAGAAATTCATTCATACGCTCAAAATCAAAGGGTTTGAAAGCTGATTCATTCTTCCGCCAAGTTGGGAAATATCCGATTACTGGTTTTTCATCAGCGATTTTGCAAACAACCTTCTTTGCTTCCTGAGGTACTCCAAGGTCTGAATCTTTTATATCATTAAAGAACAAATCGTTTCTCGGGTATCCAGTATAATATACATCCCTCAGCACATATGAGTTCTTCACAGTTTTTTCCTCCATAGCATTGTTTAAGCAGGCGTAATCATATGCTCCAACAGATTTTTGAACCACACCCATCTCCATCTCTGGCATTCTCTTAAACGCATTTCCATGCCACAACTGTACCTTGCTTGCATTTATCATTAAAAGATGATCTAACCGCCTGAGTCCAACACTTGTGACAATGTATTCTGCTCTTAATAATGAATAGAGATATCTCAGAGTCCATCTCTTGTGCGATTGGTATCCATTTGACCGTAGTAGTTTATTTACTTCGTCTGACTGAGTTATCCAGACTGCATTTTTATTATACTTATTTGAAGTTTCTAAAAATAAATATTTCATGTTACTTGCAAATTCATCACGTACGTGTCCTGCGAATACAATAGTATTTTTGTCTCTCGGTATTAAAATTTCAAGTGCGGTTATGAAGGACCTCCATATAAATATTAATATTTCAAGCAAGTATGTTTTTGTGTCGCTAATAAGATTTGAGTTATACATTTATATCAGAAGATTTGCTATATTTATTATATTTTATCGGGCCGCAACCACACCAAGACAGACCTAGGGTATCGGTCTGTGTACAATATTTCGTCATTAGAATGAATCGATCATAGTTGGATATAAAGATTTTGATTTTATCCGACTGTTATTGGACGATATGGGAATTAGGCTGGAAGAACAATGCTGGTGGCTATCTAACTACCTTTGATCGCCGAGAATTGACCGGTCAACCCGGCTACAGCGAGCGTAACCACGTTAAAAAGTGGTTCCAGAAAGTTTCGATACGGATAGACCGCTTTCACTCGTTCTGGCTGGGCAGTCAACCAAGCGCAAGATACTGGTGGCGACGATTTGGACACTATCATAACCGAAACCGACCGTATTAAACATCAGAGGGCCAGCCACCTGTGAGGATTATTTTAATTATGACAATAAAATCATATACATATATATATGGCTCTGGTGAATCGCCATACGTAGGCTAATTTTGGTGGGTAACGGCTCGCTTGATGTTGTAGACTGAACACATCAGGACAATATCGCGGAATTCGCGGTACCACGCTCGGGCACGCACCGCGTGGCAGAGCGTGCGTTTAATCGAGGAAAACACTGTTTCTGAGAGTGCTCGTTGACCGTAGTCAGCCGCATCGATCCGCGCGTTATGCGCGTGATCGATGGGTCGGAACTCTCGATGTTTAATCAGCGGTCTCACGCCTTCTTCACGTAATTTCTCGCGTAACTCCTGCCAGTCGTAGCCCTTGTCTGCAGCAAGGCTGTGCAGGTCGCCCGCGTTGCGGAGGGCGACCTGCCAGCCAATCTGCGTGTCGTGGCGTTTCTCGGTCGTACAGTGCACGTCGAGCACAGCTTGTGAATCTGTGTCCACGAGTGCGGTTGTTTTCAGCGTCTGGACACGGTAGTTGGTGCGGCAGCAATAGTGCTTACTGGCGTTCTCGCGGTCGAAATACGTCGAATCGATGGCGGCGTCGCCCGGTGGCTCGTGCTCCTGTGCAGACAGGCGCAGGAGCACTCGCCAGACTGCCATCGTCAATCTGTCAAACGCCTTTACTAGCGTCAAGTGGTCTGGCAATTCATCGGTTTCAAGCCCTATCTCGGCCAAAATATGTGGCATCTCGCTCAGCCAATCCAACGCAGCACGGTACGACTCACCGAGGTAAACCCGAAGACAGTGCTGGGAAACAACGGCGTAATCGGCGAAACTGCCACCCCCTGTCGGGGCGGCAGTTTCGCCTCGGCCACCAACAGCATTTTTGGCTAACGTCACTACTCTCCGAGTGAAGCGGGAGATTTTGGACATGAATCATCCGCTGTTTCCCGCTTCACTTCCCTAGTTCTGACGGTTCGTTGCAGTGCTGTCTAGTGATTCACCAGAGCCATATATATTCAAATTAGGCTCTTGCATAACTCAGCGAAACACGTTGACCGCGAAGTAGTCAATAAGCCCGATCAACGGCACTTCAGCCAGGTTTAGCGTCCGTACGAACCCCTATACCCGGCGTTGATGATGGTTTCGCCACAATCAGGACAGGGAGATTGTTCCCTAAGCGTGCTTACAGCGCCGCTCGATTTCTTCATCAAGCGGCTCTGGCCGCAATACTATTGGTGTAATCTCAACAAGATTCTGAAACATCCCGCCGAATGCGGTTTGATTGTTCACACACTAACGCATTCAGCGGGATGTCATGAACTCACGCTGTTTCACTGAGTTCAGTAAGAGCCTAACTCTTTTCTTGTTTCCGCCAGATCCGACTTAGTATTGATTTCATATTGGTTTTCACCATCAATTTTTAAAGGTTTAGAATCTACCAGAGGGAAAATAATAGGGAACCACTCATCCCCACATTTCTCCCAAATATTTTTAGCCTTATTTAGATGATTTTTGTTCAATATAAATATGCCAGCTTCCTCATGCCCCTCAATTTTTCCATATTTTTTAATGTATTCATCCGAGTCCCACTGGACAGCAGTTTTTTCTTTTTGGACACCTTCGATAGCAGCCACAGCGCTATATGACAATGGGCCAACCTCTGACTGGTACTTGCTTATTATCTCGTCTATCAGACCATCTTTTGTAATTATATCTCCACAAATTAGTAAAAGATCGTCATCAGGGATTTTATTTAATGCGTAAGCAGCTGAGGCTGCGTTATCTACGGTTTCCCATTCGGGAAACACCAATGGCTCGACATTTATGTCATACTCATTCGGTAAGATTTCATACGGAGGTTCGCGGTGCTCAAATCCATGTCCCAGAACTACATATACAGTGTCAAAGTGGTCCTCTAAGGAAGAAAGCTGATAGTCATAAATAGTATTATTGTTAATTTGAAGAAACCACTTGGGCAATTCACTTGTTTCTTTACCTACGCGAGATCCACGCCCAGCAGAAAGTATGACGGGTATCATATTCATGTGGTTTCGGTGAGTGTAGGTAAAAGCTTTGTTACCGTTATTATTAAAGGGAAATTTATTTCAGTATAATAAATAATAAAATAACAACATCTATTCTAAAATACAGATAGTTAAGGAAAAGCCCCTGAAAATTGATTCAATATAATCCGATATAATATAAATATCAGGATGACATAACGAGTAACAACGCCCACATCACGCTATTAAATAATACGACTACCTGTGGTCCAATCACCGGCGATATTAAAAAGTCCGCCAAACCTCCAACAATCTGGTGATAATTAAGTCTCATATAATCTCCTAATTGCGCATGCCACCGGTTGGCTGTTTCTTAACAGCCATCTCCCAAACCGGATATAAAGGATTCAGTCCCACAGTCTGGCTCTACTACTCGTCCACACTAATACGCCTCAGACCCTCGTCTCTCGCACCGATTCATCGACGTACTGCTCGCAAACTCGTCGAATCCCCTTCTCAAAGCTAATCTCCGGCTCCCAGCCCGTCGCGTCCTGAATCTTCGAGGCGTCCGCACAGGTGTCGCTAACGTAGACGGATTCGGGGATCGGGTTCTCGATATACTCCGCCTCAACGTCGGTTCCCAGCTCCTCGTTGATCATCTCGATGACCGTGTTGAAGTCGTAGCGCTCGCCCGTCCCGAGGTTGTAGGTCCCGTCGAGTTCGTGCTCGGCGGCCAACTCCAGCCCGCGAACGATATCCGACACGTGCGTGAAGTCCCGGGTTTGCGTGCCGTCCCCGTACAGCACCGGGGACTCGCCGTTGGCGATGTCGTCGGCGAACTGCGCGATGACGTTGGCGTACTCGCCTTTGTGCTCCTCGGCACCGCCGTAACCTTGATACACGGAAAAGAAGCGCATCCCGGCCATCGACATGTCGTAGTGGTTCGAGAAGTACTCGCCGTAGCGCTCCCGCGCGAGTTTCGAGGCCTCGTAGCCGGTGTTCACCGCGACGTCCATCGCTTCGGGCGAGGGCTCGGTTCGACTCCCGTAGATCGACGATGTCGACGCGTACACCACCGTGTCACAGCCGTCCTGGCGCGCCTGCTCGACGACGTTGACGAACCCCTCGACGTTCACACGCGCGCCCCGCGTGGGATCGTCCTCATGCATCGCGTACGACGACAGCGCCGCGAGGTGAAAGACCACGTCGACGTCCGTCGGCAGGTCGTCTTCGACCACGCTTCGTTCGCGGAACTCGACCGGCTCGTCGAGGTTCTCCGGCGTCCCCAGATAACAGTCGTCGACTACGACGACGTCGTTGTCCGTGACGAGCTGATTGGCGAGGTTCGATCCGATGAACCCAGCACCGCCAGTAACGAGAATGCGTTGAGCGTTCATGGCCATTTCTAAACGAGTTGTTACTGTAACAAAAATCAATTGATATGCTCAACTCTTGGCACGCGAGTAATT
>Ga0136603_1000812_pt1 | contig 9121 bp, 9 predicted proteins | sample AntDeeMetagen695_FD_104931 | JGI IMG/M metagenome (GOLD analysis project Ga0136603, IMG submission 104931) | Saline lake microbial communities from Deep Lake, Antarctica - Metagenome TFF #695 | ecosystem: Environmental > Aquatic > Non-marine Saline and Alkaline > Saline | place: Antarctica: Deep... | reverse complement strand
GTGACGGGAATCGGTGCGACCCACGTCTGCACGCGCGGGATCGACGCCAGAGAGATTTTCGAGACCGTTCGATCGGAGAACGTCTCGTACATGTGCGGCGCGCCGACGGTGCTGAACATGCTGGTCGACTACTACGAGGAGAACGACCCCGAGACGGTCGGCGACGAGGACGTTCGGCTCGCGACCGCCGGCAGCGCGCCGCCGGAAGCAACCATCCGAACCGTCGAGGACGAGTTCGGCTGGTACCTGAAGCACGTCTACGGCGCGACCGAGACCGGGCCGCTGATCACCACCTCCGACGCCCGCCGGCGCTTCGATGACGACAGCGACGATCGGTTCCGGATCAAGAAGCGGCAGGGACTGGCCTATCTCGGGACCGAAATCCGGGTGGTCGACGAGGACGGAAACGACGTCCCGCGCGACGACGAGACGCTCGGCGAGGTCGTCGTCCGGGGCAACCAGATCATGGAGAAGTACTGGGAGAAGCCCGAGGCGACCGAGGAGGCCTTTACCGACCGCGTCGAGGGCTACTATCACACCGGCGACCTCGCGACGATCGACGAGAACGGCCTGATCGCGATTCAGGACCGGAAGAAGGACATCATCATCTCGGGCGGGGAGAACATCTCGAGCATCGAACTCGAGGACGCGCTGTTCGATCACGACGCGGTCGCGGACGCGGCCGTGATTCCAGCGCCCAGCGACGAGTGGGGCGAGACGCCCAAGGCATTCGTCGTGCCGGCGAGTGGCGATCCCGACGATCCGGGCGTAACGGAGGGAGATCTCGAGGCCTTTACTCGCGAGCACCTCGCGGGCTACAAAGTAGTCCACAGGGTCGAGTTCGTCGAGGAACTGCCGACGACCGCGACGGGAAAGGTCCAGAAGTACGAACTCCGCCAGGAGGAGTGGGAGGACGAAGAGCGGATGGTCGGACAGGGGTGACGCTCGAAGCCGGCGCCCAGCTAGGGATCGGACCCGACCGGTCCGTGTCGCTACGGCGTTCTATATAGGTCAGTAGTCCGAACATAGCAACGGATTAGTAGGTTTTGGCGGATTCTCGAGTATGTCCGACCCGACAGGGACGACGCGACGAAAAGTGCTTTCGAGTGGGGTTGCCGCCGGGACCGTCGCGGTCGCGGGCTGTCTGAGCGATCTCACCGGCGGGGGGAGCGGCGAGACCTACACCGTCGGCCACGGCGAGTACGAGACCGAGATCGACTCCTCGTCGTTCCCCGACGAACTACAGATCTACTGCGTCCAGACCGGCTGGTCGAACTGGGGAGCCGTCATGGAAGCCTTCGAAGAGGAGTACGACCTCCCGCTGTACGACGCGCAGGGCTCCTCCGGTGAGGCCCTCGAGGACATGCGGGCCAACGCCCGAAACCCGACCCACTCGGCGTACAACGGCGGCTACTCGTTCGGCCTTGAGGCGATGAACGACGACCTGACGACCGACTACAAGCCAGCCAACTGGGACGTCGTTCCCGTCGATTTGAAGACCGACAACGGCCACGTGACCGCGACCCGCCAGATGACGACCGCGGTGACTTACCGGGCCGACGTCTACGAGGAACGGGGACTGGACGCGCCCGAAACGTGGGAGGACCTGAAACATCCCGACATCGCACAGGATCTGGCGTTCACACCGCCCCACACCGCCAACGGGCAGGCCTCCGCGCTGTCGGTCAACCGGGCCTACGGCGGCGATCTGGATACCCTCGATCCGGTCATCGAGTACCACGAGGCGATCGCCGACCACGGCGCTGACTTCCGGCGCAACGTGGAGGGGCCGATGACCGCCGGCGAGATCTCGACCGTCGTCGAGTACGATTACACCGGGCTGAACCTCAAGTACAACAACGACGAGTTCGACGAGGACCAGATCGAGGTCGCGATCCTCGAGGGGCCCGACGGCGAGCCCGGCGCGATGAACGTCCCCCTACGGCTACGCCCTCTTGCGGAACGCGCCCAACCCCGAGGCGGCAAAGCTGTTCATGGACTACGTCCTGACCGAGGAGTGCCAGGAGCTGTTCTTCGACGCCTACGTCCGCCCGATCCGGGCGAATGAGCTCGACCAGCCCGACGAGTTCCCGGACCAGTCGTCCTACGAGGCCGCGGGCTTTACTGTCGACCAGGAGACGCTCGTCGAAAATCAGGAGGGCATTCAGGAGGAGCTCGTCGACCGGACGCCGCTGCAGGGAGCCCAGTGATCGCGGATGTCAGTCCGGAAATCGGCGACGGCGTCGGTCCGTCGAGTCGCGTCGCTGGCGTCGACGACCGCCCGTCCGACGACCGAACGCGAGCGCGAGCGCCGGCGGATCGCGGTCCTCTGTCTCCCCTTCTTCGCGCTCGCGATCGTGGCGGGGTTCGTCCCGCTGGCGATGCTCGTCCGGATCAGCTTCGCGGAGGACACGATCTGGATGGAAGGGTGGTCGCTCGAGGCCTGGGAGGCGCTCGCGACGACCCCGGCGTACCGGCGGGTCGCCTGGAACACGCTGTGGTTCGTCGGGCTGGCGACGGGAGTCAGCGTCGCGCTTGGGGTCGCCGTCGCACACGCCCTCGAGAAGTACGACTTGCCGGCGGAGCGTGTCGTCGTCGCGGCGGTGTCGTTTCCGATCGCGCTACCGGGGATCGTCGTCGCCTACCTCATCACGGTCCTGCTCGGCAACCAGGGAGTGGTCACCAACGCGATCGCGACCGTGACCGGCGCGAGCGCGTTCGATCTCGCGAGCGCGACGGCGATCACCGGCCTCTTTCTGGGCTACGTCTACTCGCTGTTGCCGCGGGCGACGATGGTGCTTCGGGGCACCTACGCGGAGGTCAACGCGCAGGCCGAGGAGGCGGCCCGCACGCTCGGTGCCAGCCGCTGGGAGACGTTCTATCACGTGACGCTCCCCGAGATCAGGCCCGGCATCGCCGCCGCCGCGATCCTCACCTTCCGCTCCGGCCTCGCGATCTTCGGGACGGTACTCATCCTCCAGAGTCACAAGGTGATCACGCTGCAAATACACAACGAGATCAGCGTCGGCTCGTACGCCCCCGACGTGGCGGCCGCGATCGGGCTCGTCTACGTGGTCTTTATCGTCGCGTTCACGTTCGTCGGGCTGCGGTTCGTCGACGACGACGCGGTGGAGGTCTGAGATGACCGGGGACGCGTCACCGCGAGCGGACGGCGGCTCGACCGCAACCGGGAACTCGGACGCCGCGTCGACGACTCGTCCCGACGGCGGATCGGTAACGGCGTCACAGAACCGACGGTGGTCGCGGTCCGGCAGGGCCCTCTCGACGCTGCTCGGTCGTCCAATCGTCGCCGGCGTCGTCGCCGTCGTGACCGCGTTCCTGACGATTCCGGTACTCGTCGCGTTCGTCTCCTCGTTCGCGGAGAGCGGCAGCGGCGTCCTGCCCACGGGGTTCGTCACGTTCGATCACTGGCGGAAGGTACTCGGATTCGGCGATTACGGCGTCCGACAGAACGCGATCCCGGGGCTGACCTACAGCCTCCTGATCGCGACGGGCGGGATGGTCCTGAACGTCCTGATCGGCGTCCCGATCGCGTACGCGCTCGCGAGATACGACTTCTACGCCCGGGACTGGATCAACACGTTCGCGATCTTGCCGCTCGTGCCGGGGCTGATCCTCGGGATCGCCTTCATCCAGACCTACCCCGAACACGGTCGGTCGTCGCTAGGACTGCTCGCCGGCTACTGTCTGCTCAAATCGCCCTACATGGTGTTGACCGTCCAGAGCTCGTTCCAATCGATGGATCTGGTCCGGCTCGAGGAGAGCGCCCGATCGCTCGGGGCCTCGTGGCCCCGAACCGTCCTCACCGTCATCGTCCCTCAGGCGAGACGCGGGATCGTCGCCGGCGCGATCATCACCTGGACGCTCGCGGCCGCGGAGTTCAACTTCACGCACAAGGTCGCCAGCGGCAGCCCCGATCCGTTCGCGATGTTTCTCTATCGCAACATCGCGACCAACGCCTCGTACCTGCAGTCGGCGGCGGCGGTGTCCGTCTACTTCCTGATCGTCGTGGCCGCGATCGTCGTCCTGCAACTGCTCGGCAAACGGGGGTTCTCGACCGCACACCAATGAGACACGCTACGAACGGAGTACGGCGTCGAATCGCTCGCACACCGATCGACCGAAGCGCGCTCGAGGGTGGTGAGCGCCCGTGAGCGACGTCACCCTCGAGTCGCTGACCAAGGCTTACGGCGACGAGGTAGCCGTCGACGAGATCGACCTGACGATCCGGGACGGTGAGATCCTCGGGGTCGTCGGCCCCTCGGGCTGTGGGAAGACGACGACACTGCGGACCATCGCCGGCTTCGAGACGCCGACCTACGGCCGGGTGCTGTTCGACGGGGTCGACGTGACGCACGTCCCACCAGAAGAGCGGAACGTCGGCCTGGTCTTCCAGTCCTACGCCCTGTTCGACACCATGACCGTCCGCGAGAACGTCGCGTTCGGGCCGAAGATGCAGGGGGTCCCGAAGGCCGAGCGCCGCGAGCGGGCCGACGACCTGCTCGCTCTGCTCGACATCGCCGAACTGGCCGACCGGCGGCCGACGACGCTGTCGGGCGGCCAGCAACAGCGGGTCGGCCTCGCGCGGGCGCTCGCGATCGAACCACACGTCCTCCTGCTCGACGAACCGATGACGGGGTTGGACGCCGAACTCAAGACCCGGCTGCGCGACGAGATCGGCGAATTACTGGCCGACCTCGAGGTGACCGCGCTCTACGTCACCCACGATCAGGAGGAGGCGATGGCGATGTGCGATCGGATCGCGGTGCTGGCGGACGGGACGCTCGAGCAGGTGGGATCGCCCGCCGAGATCTACCGCCGGCCCGCCAACCCCTTCGTCGCGAACTTCGTCGGGAGTTCGTCCCTCCTCGCGGGGGTCGCCGAGAACGGCCACGTCGATCTGGGCTTTACCGAACTGCCCGTGGCGGCCGAGACGGACGGCTCGGTGCAAGTCGCGGCCCGGCCCGCCGCCTTCGAACTCGGCGAGGGACCGATCGAGGCCAAAGTGACCGACGTGACATATCTCGGAGACCGAACCCGGCTCACGGCGACGCTGCCCGACGACACGACCGTGACGCTGCATGCCGACGGGATCGACGGCTATCGGATCGGCGAATCGATCCCGCTCTCGATCGACGAACAGCGGGTCCACATCCTCGAGTAGGCGGTGTCGCGAGACCCCATCGAAAAGAAACAATGGTCATTCGTCGCGCTCGCTCCGATCGAATCCAGCGGATCGATCCTGCTCGTCGTCGCGAACACGGCCGTCGACAGCCGTGCGACGGCTGTCGACCGATCGACTCCGGTCGCGGGCCGAACGCGACGGCTCTCGGCCACCGCGATCTTTCGCGATCCGTTCCGCTTCCCGCCGATCCACGACGGTCGGATCCGACGTTTCCCGACTGATCGCCAGCCACAGGACGAGCGAGATCGCGAGGGAGACGAGGAGCAGGATCACGACGGTGACAGCCATTTCTCGGTCGATACTCGAGAGTCCGAGCACAAAAGATTTGTGAGCTGATACGAATAGAGCACATATGCGAGACGACAATCGCGGCTGTCCGAAGTGTGGCCACACGGAGACGGAGATCGACAAAATTTCGACGACCGGGAGCGGCCTCTCGAAGCTCCTCGACGTTCAGAACCGTCGGTTTCACGTCGTGAGCTGTACGAGTTGCGGCTATTCGGAACTCTACAAGGGCCAGTCATCGGGCGACATGGTCGATCTGTTTCTCGGGTAGCCCGACCCTCGAGGTCGAGTTCCCGCCGTTCGGCGGCGAACGGTGCGCGGAAAACTGTAAACAGTTATCCGGCTGGGGGAGCTAGCCCCCCACAAGATGGCCAACGACGTCAAGCCCACCCGCAAGAACTTGATGGCGATCGAGGATCGCATCGAGCTCTCCGAGCGGGGCCACGGCACGCTCGAGAAGAAACGCGACGGGCTGATCATGGAGTTCATGGACATTCTGGACAAGGCCCAGGACGTCCGCGGCGAGCTCGCACAGGACTACGAGGCCGCCCAGAAGAAGATCAACATGGCCCGGGCGATGGAAGGCGACGTCGCGGTCCGCGGTGCCGCGGCGGCGCTACAGGAACACCCCGAGATCACCACCGAATCGAAGAACATCATGGGCGTCGTCGTGCCCCAGATCGAATCCTCCAAAGTCACGAAGAGTCTCGACCAGCGAGGCTACGGGATCATGGGCACCTCCGCCCGTATCGACGAGGCCGCCGAGGCCTACGAGGACCTCCTCGAGAGCATCATCCTCGCCGCCGAGGTCGAGACGGCGATGAAGAAGATGCTTCGCGAGATCGAGACCACCAAGCGCCGCGTCAACGCCCTCGAGTTCAAGCTCCTGCCGGAACTGTACGACAATCAGGAGTACATCGAGCAGAAACTCGAGGAACAGGAACGCGAGGAGACGTTCCGCCTGAAGAAGATCAAGGAGAAAAAGGAAGCCGAAGAGAAGGCAGAACGAGAGGCCGAGGCGGAGGCCGAAGCCGAAGAAGCCGAGGAAAAACAGGACGAACTCGAGGAGATTCAGCCGGACACCGCCGCACAGTCTCCGACGAGTACCCAGTGAGGCGTACCAGCTGACTCGCTCGGTCGATCGACCGAACGTTCACCCGCTGATTAGATCTCCACGGCCCGTTCAAAGTGCGGTTCGTTCCCGATTCAGTTTTCCGTCCGCGATTCAGTTTCCGGCCCTGACGAGCACCGCAAAGATGTACCGTCGGACGCCGCGTTCGGGTCCGTCCGTCCGCACCGTCTGCTCCTCGAGCCGATCACAGCCGAGACGCAGACCGATTCGCGACCCGGATGTCTCACGCATCAGCGACCGGTTCCCGACGGACCCGAGCGTGAGCCGGATCTCACGCTCGACCTGTGTTCGTCGCTCGCGACGGACCGGGTCGCCGATCGAGTTCGAGCAACTGCGCTATTGATCGAGCCAACGCGTCGAAAAGCGAAGTGTGCTCCGACCCGATGGGACGGACCGATCGAGCGCGGACCCTCGATGTCGGGACCGGCTATTTCCCGGTCGGCCGCACGTTGTTGCTGATCGCCTGTTTCACCTGCAGTGCCGCGCTCGCGGCCAGCCCGCGGGCGACTTCGTCGCGTTCGTCCGCGGTGATGACTTCCTCGGGGGCCGCCTCCTCGAGGTCGGGCGTGAAGCCGGCACTGATCGCGTGACCGACCGGCGGTCGGACGGCGACGGTGACCTGCGGGCCGGTCATCCCGGTCGAGACGTCGGCGTCGACGACGTATTCGTTGGGAAGGAACTCGCGTGTACGGGCCGCGATCCGCGAAACGTCGCGGTGGAGCAGTCGTTTCTGTGCGCTCGAGAGGTCCGGAACGTCCGCCGCTGCACGCTGCCCAGCACCAGTCTCGCCCGGTAGCCCTGCGTACGGCGTATTTCCGTTCATGAGAAGTGTGTACCCGTAGCAATGCGCCGCCGGGTCAAAAGGGTTCGCCTTCGGTCAATCCGAGAGGATCGGCTCGCTGTCGCCGTATACTGCGAGGACGACCGCCGTCGTGTACCGACCCGAATCGGCCTGCCGACTCTCGACGGCCGCCCGCGGGTCTGCGAACTGCCAGTCGCGAAGTTCCTGTCCCGCGGCCAGTCCCTCGCGAACCCGGCGTTCGACGGTTTCGCGATCCATCTCGCCCGCGGTCTCGTAGAACAGGCCCGGGCCGTCGTCGACCGATTGCACCCAGGCCAGCGCCGCGCTCACGCGACCGGGGCCAGCAGTGGTGGCTCGAGCCTCGACGACGGTCAGGCGCTCGCCGGCGGGGCCGAGGTCGGGGGCGGTGCCGACGGCCTCGACGCGGGTCTCGGCGGGAATAACGGAGGAGACCGAGACGAGATTGTAGTTCTCGACGCCGGCCTCGGCGAGGGCCGCGTCGTAGGAGGCCATCGCCGTGGGTGCCGACGCGGCCCCCCAGACGACTCGAATCGTGCTCATATTCGCTTTCGGGGACGAGCGGCGTAAGGCGTTGCGATCCAGTCCCGATGCGGAAACGGATCGGTTCAGTGGCCGCGAGCGGAGCCCGAAGAACCGAGGGCTCTGCGAGTCGGGGGGGCAGGCAACTCACCGACACTCACCGCGAGTGAGCGAAGCGAACGAGCGGGCCGACGACTGACCCGGAGCGAATGAAGTGAGCGGCGGGGAAAGAGGAGTGCTTTTAATCGAAAATTTACCGAGGGAGCGGCGAAGCCGCGACCGCAGCGGAAAATTCCGGTTCTATTGATAGAAGTAACCCGCCGACGAGACCACGTCGCTCGAGTCGTCTTTTTCGATCTTCTCGAGGGCGTCCGCGAAGTCCTGGTGGGTGACCTCGTTGCGGTCGTTGCGGATGGCGAACATGCCGGCCTCGGTGGCGAGACTCTCGATATCTGCACCGGAGTAGCCGTCGGTGTCGGCTGCCAGGTCGGCGAAGTCGATGTCGTCGGCGACGTTCATTCCGCGGGTGTGGATTGCGAGGATCTGCTCGCGGCCCTCCTCGCTGGGTTCGGGTACTTCGATGAGGCGGTCGAACCGGCCGGGACGCAGGATGGCGCGGTCGAGCATATCGAAGCGGTTGGTGGCGGCGATGATGCGGATCTCACCGCGAGCCTCGAAGCCGTCCATCTCCGAGAGGAGTTGCATCATCGTCCGCTGGACCTCGGCGTCGCCGGAGGTCTTGGACTCCGTGCGACGAGTCGCGATGGCGTCGATCTCGTCGATGAAGATGATGGCCGGTTCGCGCTCGCGGGCCATCTCGAAGAGGTCGCGAACGAGCCGGGAGCCCTCGCCGATGAACTTGCGGACGAGCTCCGAGCCGGCCATCTTGATGAAGGTGGCGTCGGTCTCGTTGGCGACGGCCTTGGCGAGCATTGTCTTGCCCGTTCCCGGCGGCCCGTAGAGGAGCACGCCGCTGGGCGGATCGATCCCGACCTCGTCGAACAGTTCGGGCTCGGCGAGGGGCTGTTCGACGGCTTCGCGGACCTCGCGGACCTGCTCGTCGATACCGCCGATGTCGGCGTAGGTGACTTCCGGTTTCTCCGTGATCTCCATCGACTGGGCGCGCGCGTCGGTCTCGGTGTTCAACACCGTCTGG
>Ga0136603_1000749_pt1 | contig 9638 bp, 7 predicted proteins | sample AntDeeMetagen695_FD_104931 | JGI IMG/M metagenome (GOLD analysis project Ga0136603, IMG submission 104931) | Saline lake microbial communities from Deep Lake, Antarctica - Metagenome TFF #695 | ecosystem: Environmental > Aquatic > Non-marine Saline and Alkaline > Saline | place: Antarctica: Deep... | reverse complement strand
GGCCGCCTCGGTTACGTGTCATTACGGAACGAATCTACTTAAAACATCTGTTTAGAGCGACCAACGTGGACTGTGTGAGGTATGTCGGATTCATCCCCGCCGTGAACGGCGAGGCTTTCTCCTTGATGTTCAGGTAAAAACAGTTTGGGTGACGACCGACAGAATCCGTTCTCGGTTCGTGGCGATTCAGCGACTTCCCATGAAATTGTATCTGGGGTTTAAATTGTACCATGCCGTACCTGTATTTGCTAATGTCTTCAGCTGATCCGACGGAAGATGATCTTGAGGAACTCCCGGGTGTCGGCCCGGCGACTGCGGAATCACTCGCTGAATCGGGGTTCAATTCCTACGAGGGGATTGCCGCCGCGCAGCCAAGCGAACTTGAGAACCTTGGCGGTGTTGGGGAATCCACCGCATGGGAAATCATCGAGGTGTGTCAGGACAAGACGGGTCTTGGCCAGTTCGAAACCGGGATGGACGTGAAGGAACGACGCAAGGGAATGCTGGACATCACGTTCCTTGTAGATGATCTGGACGACCTTCTCGGTGGGGGCGGTATTGAAACGCAGGCAATCACTGAATTCGCCGGACAGAATTCCTCGGGGAAGTCGCAGGTCGCGTACCAGTTCTGTGTGAACACGCAACTCCCCGAAGAATACGGTGGTCTTTCGCATTCGGTTATCTTTATCGACACGGAAGACACGTTCCGCCCCGGTCGCGTTGGCGACATGGTTCGCGGACTCCCGGACGAAATCATCGAAGCGTGCATGGAACGCGATGACATCGAAGGCGGTGTCGATGATGAAGATGCACTGGAGGAACTGGTCGATAATTTCCTTGACCAAGTTCACATCGCCAAGTCCATGAACAGTAGTCACCAGACTGTTCTCGGTCAGAAGGCCAAAGACATCGCGTCCGATAAGAAAGGCACTGACTGGCCTGTCGGGATGATCATCGTGGACTCGCTCACGGCGCAGTTCCGTGGTGACTACACCGGTCGCGGAGAGCTTGCCGATAGGCAGCAGAAGCTCAACAAGCACATGCACGATCTCAAGAAAGCCGGTGAACACGCTAACGCGGCGATCATCGTGACGAATCAGGCCGCGTCGAACCCTGATTCGTACTTCGGCAATCCGAATTCGGCTATCGGTGGGAACATCGTTGGCCACAACTCCACGCACCGATTCTGGATCAAGGACTCGAAGGGTGACAAACGGATTTTCCGTCTGAAGGACTCACCGAACAACGAAGAAGCAGAAGCCCCGGCAGAAATTACGGAAGGCGGTTGGAAGGACGCCTAACTCCCCACTGATTCGCCCTTAACGACTGCGTAGAACCCCCTGTTTCGGCCCTCAAAACTCGCATACTCGGCTATTCGACGCGGTTCTGTTTTGGAGTCTACCGAACCTTTTTCGGTGTTATTCCAGTAAGAATAGATACGCAACCGACCCATGAAATTCACTGACTTCGTTGACCACGCCGACCGAATTGCCGCCGTTCCCGGAGATGATGATACGATTGCTCGCACAAGTGACCTACTCCGTGAGGCCTCGAATGATGAAGCGGACACGGACACAATCCGGCACGTCACTCGGTTCATTCAGGGGCGCGCATTCGCTTCAAGTGACCCACGGAAACTCGACATCGGAGCGAAACTGTGCCATGAAGCAATTGCGAGAGCAGCATCGGCAGAGTCACTGGATGCTGACGCGGTCAGTGATCTTGTTGTTGAAGAAGGCGGCGTCGGGAAGGCAGTTGATGTGATTGATTTCGGTGGCCAAACCGGATTAGCGGCTTTCGGCGGATCCGGTGGTTCTGACGGCGTTACTATCGGGCGTGTTGCCGATGTGTTTCATGACGTAGCCACGACCACTGGTGCTGGAAGCACGGAAACACGTCTTCGGATGTTGTTCGGGTTATTCAACGATTGCACGCAAGATGAGATCCGGGTTCTCGCCCGAATCATGGTCGATGAAATGCGGATTGGGGTCGGGGAAGGCACGGTTCGTGACGCGATCGCAGAAGCGTTCGGTATTTCCATTGAACTGGTGGAGGATTCGCTTCAGGTGGCGAACGACTACGGACTTGTCGCAGAAACCGCAGCTGTAGATGGTTCCGAGGGACTGTCCAATTTCGAATTGGAAGTTGGTCGCCCCATCAAGTGTATGCTCGCGCAGAAAGGCACCGCCGAAGACGCCGCGTCGACGTGGGGTGAAGTCGCTGTGCAATCGAAGTACGATGGCGCTCGCGCCCAAGTTCACTATGACGGTGAGACAGTGACGGTGTTCTCTCGGCGGTTGGAAAACATCACGGACTCTGTCCCAGAGGTTGTCGAGGCTGTTGAAGCGAACGCGACTGCACCTGCAATCTTCGATGGGGAGATTGTTGCGTATGACTCCGAAACGGGTCGCCCGGAGCCGTTCGAAATGGTTCTGCAACGGATTCGCCGTGAGGATAACGTACAGAAGATGATGGCGAAAGTCCCGGTTCGGTTCCGCCCGTTCGATTGCCTGTACTACAACGGCGAGTCACTGCTCACGGACGACCTCACCGATCGCCACGATCACCTCAAGGATGCGTATGCGGATGACGCTGCAATCTCCACGCTCCACCGCGTCGATACGGCGGAGGGCGTCGTGGAATTAGAACAGCAGGCATTAGACGACGGGCACGAAGGTGTGATGCTGAAGAACCCGGACGCGGAATACATTCCCGGAGATCGTGGCCGGGAGATGCTGAAACTGAAGCCGGATGTTGAAACATTGGATCTCGCTGTAATCGGCGGTGAATGGGGTGAAGGGCGGCGGAGTGGGTTCGTTGGGAGTGTCATGCTCGGGACGAAAACCCCGGATGGATTCAAAGCAATTGGGAAGGCAGCGACCGGGATTTCCGATGACGAGTTAGCGGAACTCACTGACTTGGTGACGCCGCACGTTCGCAGTGACTCCGGGCAGGAATTCGACGCGAAACCCGAAGTCGTGGTTGAAATCGGGTATCAGGACATCCAAGAATCCCCGGAGTACGAATCTGGGTACGCGCTCCGTTTCCCTCGGTTCAAAGTATTCCGGCATGAAAAACCGGTTGAGGAAGTCGATGACATAGAGAAGGTGGAGCGGTTGTTTGCACAGCAATCCGGGTAATCGCCCGGAATTCCTAAACCCACCATGTGGTATCGTTGTAGTAGATGCAGTTTAACGCGCCCGGGTTCGCACATGACTTGGCTTCGGTGTTCCCCGAAGCAATCACGGTCGCAGCAGTAGTGACGCTTGTTTTTGCCGTGCTGGTGTATGTGTACCCGTTTCTCTGGGTGCAGATTTCATGGAATGGAACCCTTCGTGTTCTCGCACCAATCCGGAATGCGTTCCCGGTTATGACATGGTGGTTGATTCTATTCCCGCCATTAACCGGGTGGCGCGGTGTACAACGACTCACCGGGAGTCTTCAGTCAATGTATCTGGAGCGATTCCGTACACGCACAACCAGTGATGTTGAAGACCTCAAATCTGTCCCAAGTGGATCGCGGGTTCGAGCGTCCGGCCCAGTGAAAATCAAGAAAGCAGTCACTGCTCCGTTTTCCCCGGATGTGAATACCGCGATGGTGTACTGGGGGTTGGATGAATGGACTGGAACGCGGTGGAAAGAACATATCTCGGAGCTGCGCTCCGGAACGTTCGAATTAGTCGGTATTGACCGGTTCAACGAGTCCGTGTATGTGGATCCGGATGAACACGCAGAGTATTCGCTTGAGGGTGTGACGCCAACTACAACCGTATTCGATGAACAGGATCCGATTCCGGATGGGTACCGGGAGGTGCTTCAGGAACATGCACCGTTCGCCGATAACCGGCTTCGATTCCGCGAAGTCCGGATTCAAGACGAGGACCATCTCAGTGTGTTCGGGGAGATGAATGAGAAGAGCGTGAATGGAACGTGGAAGCGTGCAGTGATGCATCCGTCAGGGGGTGATGTTCGACTGCTTCTCACCACAGAAAACGTCCCACGACTCCACCAAGGCGTGTGGCGGGATACCAGCGCGAATCTCATCACTGGATTACTGTTAGTTGCTTACGGATTAATCGGTACAGCTGCGTTCTCCGAAATCCTGATTCAGGTTGTTCTCAGTCAGTGACGACTGGACTCCTTACGGACGACTCGGGATTGGCGCGCGGTGAAGGCTTCCGACCATCACGCTCGCAGACGCAGTGACCCCGAGTGTGGATAATGCATACACCGCCGGGAAGACAACAACGGCAGCGATAATCAACGCGGCTTTACTCCCCAGAACGGCCCGAGTCCAGATTCCTGAAAGAAATTCAATCATCGTGTTGGTCGGTGTGCCAGTAGCAGTCCGTTAAGCGTTCCGCACCAACTCTGAACTGTAAAACCGGGGTACGGCGGCTCTCCCCGGGAAGATTGAAACAAGGGCTTAAGTAGCCGTTTCCGCTATGTACACGTGATGTCAGAGAACCAGCCCCCGGTAGAGGAGGGGATGGCGTCCGAGTTTGCCGAGGAGCGCCGCTCAATCTCTATCGCTGAATTCTTCGAGAAGAATAAGCACATGCTGGGCTTCGGCTCGGAAGCCCGGAGCCTGGTAACTGCGGTGAAAGAGGCTGTCGACAACAGCCTTGACGCCTGTAGCGAAGCCCGTATCTTCCCCGACCTCAAAATCGAGATTGAGGAGGCTGGTGACTACTACCGTCTCACCGTTCGGGACAACGGCCCCGGAATCACGAAAGACCAAGTCCCGAAGGTCTTCGGGAAGCTTCTGTACGGCTCCCGGTTCGGTGTCCGGGAGATGAGTCGCGGACAGCAAGGCATCGGAATTTCTGCTGCGGTGCTGTATTCACAACTCACGTCCGGGAAGCCCGCGAAAATCATTTCGAAGACTGGAGCCGATGACCCGGCGAAGTATTTCGAACTCACAATTGACACGGACACGAACGAACCGGAAATCAAATCCGAAGAAGTAATCGAGTGGGATGAGGTCGATCACGGAACGAAGGTTGAATTGGAGATGGATGCGAATCTCCGAAGTCGGTCGAGTCTCCATGACTACGTGCAGTACACCGCTGTCACGAATCCGTATGCGCGGATTGAATTCATCGACCCTCGGATGACTGAGTCGATGGTGTTCGAGCGGTCGGTTGATGAGCTACCGAAGGAAACGAAGGAAATCAAGCCGCATCCGCACGGTGTCGAACTTGGCACGGTGATGAAGATGATGGCGGCAACGGACAGTTATAGCGTGTCCGGGTTCCTCCAGAACGAATTCACGAAGGTCGGGTCCACGTCCGCAGACAAAGTCATCACGGAATTCCACGACCGTGAGTACGGACGCGAACTTCAGTGGGGTGTCGTTCTGGATGACGATAATCTCGTAGACGCAATCACGGATGCCGTCAACGGGAAGCCCCCGGAAGCAACGACCGCGTTCGCAGAAGATGTCGCGGAGGATCTGCTTCACTACGGGAAGGCGTCCGGAACTGAAATCGCTGACTTCGTTGCTGGCGCGGCAGATCGCATCGAAGACAACCATGATGTCCGGTTCGGCGACACGGTGCGGGAGAACGCAGTCACGGCCACTCTCGCCGCGATTCATTCCGTGCGCCCGACGATGGATGACATCGCTGACGCGGCAACATCCACCCGGAAGACGGAGCAAGACGTTCGGCTGTTCGCCTCGAAACTTGTTGCGGAATTCAGTGACTCCCCGGCAACGCGGTACACGCACTCGGAAATCGAATCCCGTGTTGACCGTGCAGCAAACCAAACGGAGAATGAATCCGGAACGTCGTTCGGTGACACGGTTCGGGAGAACGCAGTCACTGAACTGTGGGAGCGCACGACCGCAATCTCGGTTGACCCGCCGAAACTCAAGGAACTGAGTGAAGACCGGGACAAGGCCAGTAACCTGATGGAAGCGATGAAAGCGGTGAACATCCACGCGCCGTCATCGGATTGTCTCTCCCCGATTGGCGCGGATAACATCGAATCCGGGCTTCGGTCGGTGTTCGATGGCGCAGAATTCTATTCGTCTTCCACGCGCGATGCCGGGGTTCACAACGGTGATCCGTTCATCGTTGAGGCCGGGATTGCCTACGGCGGTGATCTCACCACGCAGGATTCGCAGTCGGTTGAACTGCTTCGGTTCGCGAACCGTGTCCCTCTCGTGTATCAGCGCGGTGGCTGTGCAATCACGAGCAAGCTCAAGGACATGAACTGGAACACGTACCGCCTGAGTCAGTCCAGTGGCTCGCTCCCGAAAGAACCGGCAGTGTTCATGGTTCACGTCGCTTCCACGAACGTGCCGTTCACGAGCGAATCTAAGGACGCTGTCGCGGCAGTCCCTGAAATCGAGAAGGAAATCAAGATCGCTGTTCAGGAAGCCGCCCGTGAACTGCGGAGCTACAAGGACAAACAGAAAGAACTGAAACAGCGACAGGAGAAGGAAGACGCGATTCTCAAGAACCTCCCCGACATGGCGGAGAAACTCGGGGAGATGCTTGGGAAACCTTCCCCGGACCCGAATCAGTCCACGGCCCGGATCATGAACAACGTGTACCTGAACACGCGCGTTACAGATGACGCAGTGACTGTTGACGCAACGAACTACGGGAACAGCGGCTCCGAGTCACTGACCGTGGAAGCAACGGTTGACACGGAACCTGAGTCTATCCCGGACAACGCGGACCTCAGCGAAGACAGCGGCGGATTCCGCCTGCGGTGGGACGTTGACGTAAGTGCTGGTGACACCGAGTCGACCGTGCTGGAAGTCCCGGTGGATGCCGACATCGAACTGGATTACGACAACATCGAAGCCCCGAAGGTGAACATCAATGACTGACGACACGCAACCCACGCTTGGGAATTTCGACACGGACGACATGAACGATTCGGACGAACTACCCACCACGGAACCCACGGGTGCAGACCCCGATGGCACCGTCGACGTTGCGAGCAACACGGACGAAACCGTGCCGGTGGATGACGACGCGGTTGCTGACGGTGGTGCCGTGCCGAAGGAATCGAAGGTGCAGCAGGCACAAGACGAACTGCTGGATGTTGGTTCCCGGTTGTACGACGCCCTCGCCGCAGGCGAGATTCCGGGGTTAGAACTCCCCACGCGAACGAAAAGCAACATCGAATTCGATGACGAATCCGGCGTGTGGACGTATGGTGACCGGACATCGGACAGAACCGCGAACAGTAGTCGCGGAACGAAGAAACTCCTCAAGACGGTGTACGTCATCGATTTCCTCGAAACGCAGTTAGAGGAAGACCGTAGCTCCACTCTGCGCGAGCTGTACTACCTCTCCGAGTCGTGGGATAACGACGACGCGCAGTTCAACAGCCAAGACGATTCGAACAACATCGTTGAGGATCTCGAAATCATCAGCGGGGTTCGACGCGAGGACTTCCACATGCGCCCGGAAGAATCCGGCGCGACACTCATGGGGCCGCTGGAAATCCGGGAGCAGACCCGGCGCGGCGATCGCGTCATTCACTGCCAAGACGGCGTCGGGGAAGGCGGGTACCAGATCCCGAATGACCCGGACACTATCGAATTCCTCAATCACGACGCGAACTTCGTTCTCGCCGTGGAGACGGGTGGGATGCGCGACCGCCTCGTTGAGAACGGCTTCGATGATGACTACGGCGCAATCATCGTTCACCTGAAAGGCCAGCCCGCACGGGCAACGCGCCGCATCACGAAACGCCTGCACGATGAACTTGGGCTTCCGGTGGCCGTGTTCGCTGACGGTGACCCATGGAGTTACCGGATCTACGGGTCGATTGCGTATGGGTCAATCAAATCCGCGCACCTCTCGAAGTACCTCGCCACGCCGGAAGCGGAGTACCTCGGAATTCGCCCGGAAGACATCAAGAAGTACGATCTCCCGACTGACCCATTGAAAGACTCGGACACGAATGCGTTAGAATCCATCAAGACCGATCCCCGGTTCCAAGGGGAATTCTGGTCCGAACAGGTCGACATTCAGTTAGACATCGGTGAGAAGTCCGAGCAGCAGTCACTGGCGAGTCACGGACTGGACTTCGTGACGGACACGTACCTCCCGGAACGCCTCGAAGAAATGGGGTTCCTCGACTAACCCGGCAGTGACTCTGGATTGACGCAGCACGAACAAGAACTGCAAACACTCTTTTGTGTCGCCCCGGCGCACCGCCGGATATGGATTCTGTCCACTACATCTGTAGCGAATGCGGGAAAGAAGCAACACCGAATCGCCGTCCGGGTGACTCTCCCGGTGACGTAGTTGAAGACCACTGCCGGAACTGTGGGGACACTCATGAGTTGAAGGTTCACGCCCCACCCCGCCCGTAACCCCACCACTTCTAAACACGGAGACGCACCACCGCTGAGTATGTCCAGTAGTCGGTCGCTTGATTCTTATTTCGTGTTCGTTGCGCGATTCGATGATTGGCGGAAAGACGAAATCGCATTTCAACGCGGGAATTCACGGGACCAAGCCGAGCGCAGACTCCGTTCTTCGTGGTACAGTAACGACCAAAACGGCGTTCATGTGGATTCACTCGGGGCATTCCCTGACTTCTTCACTGTAACCCCGAAACTCAACTACGACTTCAAACAAACCCCGGCGCTCCCAGACACGCTCATCGATCACGTCGGGCGAGCGAACTTAGAACAGATTGTCCGGGTTGCAGCTGACGGCGACAAAGGATGGGATTCTCTCCCGTCTCAAAACGCAGTGTTAGCCGTTGATGACACCTCCAATCCGAAAGATAGTGTGTTCGGTGGTGACCATGCATGGAATGACCCGTCTCGAACGTACCTCACTGACAAAATCATTCAATTCCAAAGCCGCGTTCGGCGTCTTGTGAAAGCGGACTACGTCGACTACGAACGGTTAGAAGACCGGAATCTCCCGTCTGCACTTCACGAAGATGACCGTCCAGTGGCCGAGTTACTGGAAAAAATCACGTCCCTTCGAACCCGGTGCCCCTCCGAAGACATCCTGTTTTTCGGTGTGATTCTCACCCCTGAAGGCATCCCTCGAACCACGAACACCATGTGGGGTGAATCACGTTCGAATCACGAAGATCCGTATCCCCGACCGGAGAACAACCCGGAATTCGATCTTGCCATCCCAGTCGTTCCTGAAGACTCGAAACGCGATGTACAACACCGTGTTTTGAACACGCTCGGTCGGTGGCGTCTCTGGACGGAACTCCCGGCATTCAGCCATGAGTGGCGGGTTGTCGAAACTGGAGATGAGATCACAGAATACGATGTGTATCTTGTGTTCAGTCACTCCCCGGAGAACGCTGTGCAACGAGCGAAATGCAAACTCGGTGTTCCATCTCGGAACACGGACTCGGATACAGACTTATTTGTTCACCGAGGGACATTCGAGGAAGTCACTGCTGATGTGTCAATCGATGACTTCCAGGATTCAGAGATTAGTGTTGGTAGTGAATCCTCCGCGAAAGACTTCCCGCCGATACATGAACAACTACTCCATACTGCATTTTCTACTCATTGACATCCTCCCCGCGCTGAAGCGCGAGGATTCCCACGGCACCGTGCCGCTGGGTTGGGATATTGTGGTTTACGACGTGACCTGTTCTTGAGGTGCAAACGCACCAGTTTCCTTGTT
>Ga0136603_1000721_pt1 | contig 9849 bp, 11 predicted proteins | sample AntDeeMetagen695_FD_104931 | JGI IMG/M metagenome (GOLD analysis project Ga0136603, IMG submission 104931) | Saline lake microbial communities from Deep Lake, Antarctica - Metagenome TFF #695 | ecosystem: Environmental > Aquatic > Non-marine Saline and Alkaline > Saline | place: Antarctica: Deep... | reverse complement strand
TGACGGGGATGATTCAGCGATTGCTTGGTTTATCAGGGGAATATACTCCCCCAATGTATCGGGCTGAAATGCACCTGCCGGGAACATAAACTGGTTACTCCAGTACGTAAAAAAGCATAGAATTAGGAGTTGCGGAATGACACGCCGTCGCGACTGGCCCTGTGAGATTTCGAAGCCGATGAAGCCTACATACGATCCAAAGATGACATAGTGAATGATCGGTAATTCATAGGTGTAGAACTGGTAGATTATGATGACACTGGTTATATAGAGGCACGCAGTGATCGCGGGAATTCGATAATCTAAGTCATTTATTTGCCCTGAATGGTCTATTGAGGGCGTTTCGAACCTTTTTGCAACGAGTGAAATAACAGCACCGACTACAATTCCAGCAATCGGCAACGCAATTGAAAAAAACCCAATCTGAAGAAGAAAATATAAAATAATAGAGCTCAATAAAATCAGGAAGTATTCAACTGTGTTCCTGAGAAAGTTAATGGACTTAATAATTACTTTTGACATTATTAGAAGACGGCAGCGTAGGTTTCAATTGCACTGGAAATACTAATTATATTCACGCATATCCAAGATCTTCAAGTCGCTCGTGAATCTCTTCTGTGTCCGATTGAGACACTTGGTCAATTGTACCACGTTTTCGTGGGATCGGAGTTTCAACCCCTAGGTAGTCCAGCAGTTTGGGGGTCACATCGGTGTGCCGTTCCAGTCTGAATGGTTCTGTGCCGCCCCACATTCCTTGCCGGGTATCGTGATCCATCCGCATATCTTTGTCAAAGCGATAGTCAGATGCCGGGCGCATTCCGTGGTCGGACAAGACGAGGGTGGCATCTGGATTAATTGCGTTGACAACTTCTTGCGTCACTCGGTCAATCAACTCATATGACTGCCGGATGATCTCTTCGTCTCTGGTCGCATGCATGATATCGTCAAGCCCGCGGAGCATTAAGAACCCAAACTCGAAGGACTCGTCTTCGGATAGTTGTTCATGTAGTTCTAGGTACTTTTCTCCGTTTGCTTCCATCCGGGCCTGATGTGCGTTACAGTATTGCTGTTCCTCCACAGTCTCGTCGTTAACAGGCGAAGTCATCTCCACATAATACCCAGCCTCACCGCCATCGTAGACCGTTTCCTGCAACTCTGCAGGGCAAACGATTGGTTCAGCCGCTTCCTCTGGTTTCGGTGCCGGGATCCCAGATACGATCACCCCGTTCGTTTCCCACGTCGGATACGTAAGCGGGAGCCCGTAAATGAGTGCATCCCCATCGAGATATTCCCAAATACGCTCGTACTTGATATCTGTGCTGTCAATTTTCTTCCCTTTCTTTCCTTTCTCACCGGAACCAAGCTCACCCAATACACGCCCAATAAGGATTCGACGAATTAGGGGAGGAAGTTGTTGCTGAGTAGCCAAACGCTGAACGACACCCGCTAGAGGGTGCCCGGAATACTTTCCATAGACGAATCCGAGCATTCCATGGTCAAAGAAAGAGGCCCCAGTCGAGATAGTTGTCCACGCATTGGCGCTGCTGATGTACCCCGCTTTGTCGAACGGATGCTCCGGAAGAAGTTGCCCCCTGTATTGAAGTGACTCCCAGAATGGAAGCTCGAACTGAGAGAGGTGCTGTTGGGTTGCAGCATCCCATCCAACAAATAACAGCTTCATGCTAGCCCCTTCTAAATTGAATGCCTTAGAGTTAACGAATGCTGGAATAGAGAACTACATAGACGTTTAAGAATGATTGATCTCTGCTCGGTACGCGCCTTCGACGCACTTTGCAATCTCGATCCAGTCGTGTGCTTCGGCCCACTCTCGGGACTGTGAAGCCATTCGGTCGTACTCCTCGAGGTCATTTAGCAGTTCGGTCAGCTGCCGCGTAAGCTCGTTAACTCCGTCCTTCCGAACCAAGTACCCTGTCTTCCGATCTTTGACTGCTGTCGGAATCCCGCCTACGTCAGTTCCGATCACAGGTGTTTCACAGGCCATCGCTTCCATGAACACGATGCCGAATCCCTCGTACTCAGACGGTAACACGAACACATCCACCGAGGAGTACAGTGACGGGAGTTCTTCGTCGGGCACGAAGCCGAGAAACTGAACGTCTTCCCGGACTCCTAACTCGGACGCTAACTCTTTCAGCAACGATTCCAGTCGTCCAGTTCCTCCAATCAGCAATTCTACGTTGTCCTGCTCCAATTGCGCGAATGCTTGAATCGCCTTATCGATACCTTTCCGGGGATCGAGCCGGCTCAGTACCAGAACTGACCGCTTCGACTCATCTACAGTAGGATGTACCTCATCTGTCGGACTGAACCGCTCTGTGTCGATGCCCGGTGGGATAGTCGTGAGTTTCGACTCGTCAAAACGATATAGGTCTCGCAACTGCTCACGCGTGTGGTCGCTGACGGCGATAATGTGATCTGCCCATCGTCCGGCGACCGCGTCCATTAGAACGTTCATCGGGTGGAAGACGTACCGGAACAGATAATCCGGCGGACTCTGGGGGTCAACGGACCGAGCTTCGTCGTAGGACGTGCCATGACTTGTTAATACCAACGGTGCATCCACTCCTCGCAGGAATAGTGGTCCAAATGCGATCGTCGACGCTGGCATTAGTGTTCCGTGGATTACGTCGTACTCTTCGAAGTCAATCCTGAGTCGACATGCAATGCTGAAGTACAGCGTCGAGAACACTACGAGCGGCCGCGCCTTCGTAATACGTGTCACAGTTACGTTCGAGTGCGTCGACACCGAGTTGTTCTCGCCAGGAACCGCCTGCGTGTAGACATCTACGTCGTGGCCAAGTTCCCCCAGTGCATTTGCGAGCTCATATGCGTATGTCGCGCCGCCGCCGGTCCGCGGTGGATACATCTTCGTGATGAAACACACTTTTAAATTGTCGCTCATAGTGGCGTTCCACCGGCAAGCAGTTCCGCCGCGGCTGTTTCGACGTGTCCTTTCTCGGTCTGTGTCGCCTTGTGACGGTCGGCGAGGGCTGCTAGCGACGATGTGACTTCGGGATGTGTGTCACTGACGTCAGTTGCCTCCCCAGAATCAGACCTGAGGTCGTACAGTCGAGAGTCGTCCTTGTCGGCCACAAACTTCCATCGGGCTGTTCTGACGGACAATATCTGGTTGTTCTCGGTTTTCGAGACGGCGAATGGCTCCGTGTGTTCCCACGGGTCGAATTCCCCCGTACCAGCTAGCTCGGAGAGCAGCACGGGAAGTGTCTGCAACGACATCTGCTCGTTCACGTGCTCCGCCAAGTCGACGTTGTGCACGAACAGCGGTACACGGAGGTTTTCCTCATAGAGCGTCTGTTCGTGGCCGAAGTTTCCGTGTTCTCCGAGGGCCTCCCCATGGTCCGAGTGGAACACCGTTACTGGGTCGTACGCGTTCACCGCCTCAGTTAGTACGTTCATGAATCCATCCACGGACCGGACCGCGTCCCGGTATGCCTGTCCAATTAGTTCGCCTGCACGGTCGGGGAGTTTTTCTCCTGAGGACTGCCCGTGCCAGTATCGAAGGATCGAGTAGTACATTTCCCACGCCGCGGACTCCTCGCGGTACCGGCGTGGCGTGATATACGGCTGGTGAGAGTCAAGGATGAATATCCAGAGAAAAAACGGTTCAGAAAGTTCCGCGAGTTTCTCTTGAACGAGTTCGAAGTATCCAGTCCACTGTGAGAACCACTCCTTTTTCGAACTCCAGCCAAGGGCGTCTCCGGGAAGCACTTCGAAGCCCGCGTCGGCGAGCGTGAACAACATGGAGTCCGAGAGATGCTTCGAATCAATGTCCGGGCTGTCCGCACTGACTTCGTTAAAATCATTGAAGCCGCGGTCGAAGTTACTCTCACGGGTAGTCCAGGGGTTCGCGGTGAACGCAGCGGTCTCATAGCCCTGGCGTTGCAGCTGTTCGCTTAGGTGTTGGAACCGATCCATGTGTTCACCGATGCGGTATTGGCGACCCTGCCAGTCTGCCATCGACCACTCCGCATCGTCGGCCATAAACTCGCCTGTGAACAGCACGGGAATCGACGATGGCGTTCGGGGTCCGGGGGCGACGGCTTGTGTGTAGGAAACCCCCTCCTTTGCCAATCGGTCGATAGTCGGTGTTAAGTCGGACTCGGAGTTCACGAACCCACAGTGATCAGCACGCAGACTGTCGACGGTTACGAGAACCAGATTCCGGTTTGGTTTGTCGCCCACGGTCACCCCTCCAGATAGCCGAGTGATTTCAGCCGATTCTCGACTTCGTCATTAGATGCCGTCGAGTCATGAGGATCGTCTCCTTCACGCTCAACGCTTGTCACGACTTCTGCGAGAACGAACTCCGCATATTCGTCAACACTATCGAAGTTCGTGTGCTGAATTCGACTCTCGATTCGGTCGGCTAGATCATCTGAGACCGTAATGTTCGTCATTGATTGGATTCGTGCTTCTGTGAAGAATCTCCCTTCGAGATCCTGTATCTTATGTTAATTTTCCTCGCTCCGGTTTCTGGCGCTGTAATCATCGAACTATTCTTTGTACCCTAACGCACTCAATCGTCGTTCGATTTCCTCGTCGACATCCCCCTCGTCCGTCTCATCCACTCCGTTCTCTCGTCGGACCCGTGCTTCAACGTGCGCCTCGAGATTTTCCCGAAGCGACCGACTCACACATGATGTGAACTCGAGTGCCCCTGTCTCCCGATTACGTTCGCAGAAACATGCCTCATCTGAAGTCCGAAGCGCGTACCGCCGGAGGTGACTATGTTCGTCTTCGCCGCGAGCCTGGAGGAACACAGTCCGATCAGCCATCTCGGTCAAGGCAGCAGATTCAAGCAGCGACTTACCCTCTCTCTCACCATCAGTACCGATCATGTCCTCGATCGTCGCAGCTACATCCAACGTACTCGTGGGCGTCGACACCTCCTGGCCGTCCGCACCGCCTGGTGGCCGAACAAGCATCGGAACGTGGGTGATCTCGTCGTGTAGGTAACGCGGGTGTTCGTAGTAGCCGTGTTCGCCGAACGCGTCACCGTGGTCGGCCGTCACGATCAGCAGCGACTTCTCAAGCAGATCACGCTCCCGCAGAGCCTCGAGAAACTCACCGATTCGCTCGTCGTTGTACCTGATCTCAGCGTCGTAGAGATCGATCAGCAGTTGTTGCTCCTCGTCTGTGATCGAGTCCGGGTCTTTGATCGCGCGCTGGTAGAGCGACTGGGCCTTACTGTCCGAGACTGTCTCGTCGCGATACAGCCGCTGGTACTCGGCCGGCGGTTCGTACGGTCCGTGGGTATCCATGTAGTGGTTCCACAGAAAGAACGGCTCGTCGTCAGTGAGTGTATCCAGCCATGACAGCGACCGGTCATTGATCTCCTCGGCGCGCGCGTAGTGGCGGTTCCGGAGTTTGTCGAACGCCCGCTGGGCGAGCGCGACCAGCTTGTGCTGGCCAAGGTGGAGATCGTCGTCAAAGTGGTCGAACCCCTCATCGAACCCGTATGCCCGCGAGACGAACGGGTTAGAGTGGAAGCCCGCGGTCGAAAAGCCCTCCGTGGAAAGCGTCGACGCCACCGTCTCCGCTGCGAGGTGATACCCGGGATCAACTGCGACATCCGGGTACTCCCCAGTCAACAGCGCCGGTACTGCCTCACGCGTATGCGAACTTGCACTGTACGCGTTCGTAAACCGCAGACTCTCCTCACTGAACGCATCAAGCACCGGCGACGTCTCCCGAGAATACCCATAACATCCCAGGTGATCCGCGCGTAGTGCATCCGCCGAGAGCAAGATGATATTCTGAGGCGGATCAGCCATAGTGAAGGTTCTAATCGCGGAGTTATTTGACTCTTCTGGAGATGACAGAGCAAGCACCCCATCATTTCGAGCGACTCAGCGCAGCAGTCCATATAGGGAAGCAGGTAAACTCCAATCTCAGTAGCTATCAGCTGTACTCATCCAAAGCAGTTTGAGAAGTGTACGTCCTATCTATTGGCAGAAACATCACTGTTCTTGTATCGATGACGATGAAGTAACAAGAGACTGACCGCTACCCCGCCGGTGATGAGCATTGGCTCGGGTTGGGTACTGAGATACAGGCCCAAGCTAGGAACGCGATATTGGGCGAGCGGCCAGAACCACTGGACCGTATGTCCGGTTGGCGTCAACAACAGACTATCCGCAACCAAATGGCTCCCTGCCCCAATTCCAAGTAACAGCCCGCCACGTAGGCGTTCACGATCAGCTAACAGTACCACCCCAATCAACACACTCAACAACCTCCCACCGCCCGTTGCAAGACTCCCCCAACTGAACGGAACCCTAAGTGCTTGCTCAACCACACTACTTGGCAGTACGAGCATGACTTTCACGAGGTCAGGAATGAATGCACCGACGAGACCAACCGTGATGTACTGGCTCGTCAGCCAGCCATATCGCCATGAAAGAACCCGGCATAGGCTGTACGCTATAAACACGTGTGCCAGTAAGTCAGGCATCTTCCCCACCCCTATCAATCCGTTCCTCGCCACGAAGCGCTCGCTTGAGTGTGAGAGGCTTCGCGCGTGGCTGGAAGCCAAGCGTGGACCGATCAATAGTCCAGTGGCGAACAAGCCGCGAAAGCACCCACAGCCCCGCTAAAAACGAAATCCCCCACGCATACCACCGGCCACGCTGTGGCACCACAAACGCGTTTTCCGCCGTAATCATCCGTGAACCAGTGAGCGTACCGTAGACACGGATCTTGTCACCAACTGCTGGTTCGAGTTCTGTTCCCGTAACTCTAACATGATAATCAACGTGTGTGAGCTGGACTGTTAGTGGCGACGTCTCACTCACGATCCCACCAATTTCAACCCGTTCTCCAAGATACTGATCCGGCGATTCACTGATTTCCTCATCGCCGGGCAACACCCACGCGTCTGGATTCACTGGCTGGGTTGCATGTAGCGGGAACAATAGACCATGGCCAGCCAACAGTAATACAACCATCCCCACACGAGCTTTCGCAGCGGTAACCATTCAGGTAGAACTCACTACAGCACCCACAAAAGTGTAGATGTATCCTGAAGATCATCATGTTGAACAAGAGCGTCATGCCTATGCGAGTGATCCCTCTCGGCGATATCTACGGTAATGCCGCGTCTGTGGAGCAATCGGACTCCTGAAACGAATTCTAGATCACGACTGTCAAGCGTTTCTCAATGACCGATGAAACGTTACGAATGGCTCGACGAACGAATTGACGAACTCATCACTAGATATGAATTTGGATAATCCCTTCGAGTGATCTCAGGCACATTCGAGGTTACCGCACCCACAATCCATCGTCGTCTCCAAGAGACAGACGTCGATATGCGAAACGGCGGACCGAGTCATATGCGTCTTGAAGACCGCGTTGGCGATCTTGTCAATTAATATGTCGACCAACAGCACTCCTTCCAGACAATCGCCGATGCGTATGTGACATCGATCGCAGCGATACGGTTTGATCTTGAACACGCCGGCGTTGACTGCAAACCTATGAACCCCAGAACGACTGACATCGGCTTCAGCCTGTACCACCTCTCGGTCATTCAGGGCGAACTCCTCGGTGACGAGTGTCTCCATCGACGTAAGACCGACTCGTATATCTTCCAACTTTCGACGACAACAAGAGAACAAACGATTCGTCTGATGGAGAAACTTCCAGATGAAGTCTTCCCCCCAGTCTCAGTTGAGTTCATTCACTTGAAGAAACCAGTTAACTGAAGGAAAGTACACGATGTTAACGGTTACGTCTCGTCCGCAGCCGGTTTTCGCACGGATGTACGAGGTACGCGAAGAGAGCAATCAGAAGATTGTTCCAGGTGGATACAACCTTGACCGGACCACGCTCCTGTACTGGTACCGGAGCTATAGGAACTGTTCAAGTCGCAAGCGTGGTGCCCCGCGTATCTGCTTTGCGACTCATAGGTTCCCCGAGAAGTCAGTGTACCATCTCCAAGCAGAAGTCGATTGAATAGGCTACGATAACTACACTATTGAGCAGAAGAATACAAAAGACGGATCAGGCCTCTTTATCAGACTGCTTGATTACGATGCACGCCGCTTCCTCAGGGATCTCTGCCGACTAAATACACTTTCCCAATACGACTGGAAATTCCCGGTCCCGATACAGAACCACAATTCAGAATAGGGGGGACCGTTTCTTCTTTCGTTAAATCAGAGTGTTCAAGGTGTTGTCTAACCAGGGTACATCCATCTACCGATGAACATCTGTTTTGTTAGTAATGTCATATATCCATTTGTCACTGGCGGCGCTGAGAAGCGAATCCACGAGATCGGTACGCGCCTCGCTGCCGACGGTCACGACGTTTCCATCTATGGCCGCCACTACTGGGACGGCCCCAAAGAAACCACCCACGAGGGAATGACGCTCCGAGCAGTTAGTCCACAGCGCGAACTCTACACTGATGAGAACGGTCAACGTTCTATCACAGAGGCCCTTGAATTCGCGAAGGATGTCGTCGTCCCCTTACGACGGGATCTCGATGAACATGAGGTCATCGTTGCAAGCGTCTTCCCTTACTTTCCTGTCCTCGCGTCTAAACTCGCGGCTCTGGGAACCGGTACGCCATTGGTTACGACGTGGCACGAGGTCTGGCTTGACTACTGGACAGACTATCTTGGATACCTTGCGCCGTTCGGGAAGAATGTTGAACGGCTTACTGCCAAGACACCGCACTACCCTGTCGCTGTCTCGAACGTCACGGCAAATCGACTCACTGATATCGGTCCATCACGGGACCGGATCGAGGTCGTCCCGAACGGAATCGACGTCGACCGAATTGAATCGACAGTGCCAGTAGAGGACGGCTTTACTGTTATGTATGCAGGTCGTTTGATCGAGGACAAGCATGTCGATCTGCTTCTTGAGGCGTTCGACCGTGTGGCAGATACCGTCCCTGATGCGACGCTGGGTGTGATCGGTGATGGGCCGGAACGCGAACATCTCGAGCAACAAGCACAGAACCTTGAGTACGCCGATCGCGTAACGATGCTCGGATTCTTGGAAGATTACGGTGATGTACTCGCGCATATGCGTGCGGCCGAAGTCTTTGTGTCCCCGAGTACGAGAGAGGGGTTCGGTATTACGTATGCTGAGGCGATGGCGGCGGACTGTACGGTTATCGCAGCGGATCACCCGGAATCGGCGGCTTCTGAAGTCGTCGGTGATGCGGGCTTTCTCACGGCTCCGACTGTTGACGATCTCGCTGCTGTTCTTGAACAAGCCCTTCAGGGGGAGCGGCCGAACATGGAGCCTACAGTACGCGCCCAACAGTTTGACTGGGACACTGTAGCAGAACAGGCAGCGCAGTGTTATCGCCGAGCTATCGACGGCAACTGGTGATATGGTCCGGCAAAGCTATTGGTTGTGTATTCTACCCGGTCACTGAGATCAACTCTGGTGGAGTACTTTCGTTGCCTGTTGGCACCGCATGTGCTTATCAAAATTTAAATCTCTCTACATATTCCGGCCGGTGTGAGGGACAAGCTTGCGCACGTGTGGCAGGTGCTGACACCCTGTTACTCGGGTCCGGATATGTCTTTTTCGTCGATAGTCTCTCTGAGTTTAACGATCAGATCGTCGATAGTGTGCGGACCGGACATCTGAGGGCTGTTACGGGCTAATGTGAGGCTCATCAAGAGCCGTTCGGCCTAGTCGTCCGTCAGTTTGAGTGTGATCGTTGCGTCCCCATCCATTATCGTTACTTCCCGAACGAGTCGAGAGGGTGCTGCCTGAACGCCACAAAATAGTCACTTTCTGTATAATTTGACGGTCAGTCTCGGCTGCTCCCACGAAGTAGAT
>Ga0136603_1000563_pt1 | contig 11428 bp, 4 predicted proteins | sample AntDeeMetagen695_FD_104931 | JGI IMG/M metagenome (GOLD analysis project Ga0136603, IMG submission 104931) | Saline lake microbial communities from Deep Lake, Antarctica - Metagenome TFF #695 | ecosystem: Environmental > Aquatic > Non-marine Saline and Alkaline > Saline | place: Antarctica: Deep... | reverse complement strand
CTGAACTAAAGACTCTTTTAGATGCAGAGTTACCAAGTTCTTTCACTATAACAGCTGATGGTTCTATAATAACTATGGATTCTAGTGATAAATATACCTTAGAGACCTCAGATTCCTTTGGGGATTCAGCTATGGCTGGTATCAAAGGTTCAGTTCAGAACCTCCAGCGACTACCTCCTAAAGCTCCTGAAGGTTATATCTTAAAAGTTCAAGGGGAAACTAGAACTATAGCTGATTCTTATTATGTGAAGTTTATTAGAAATGAAGAGTATCCTTCAGGTATCTGGGAAGAAACTAAAGGTATAGTTGAATCAGACGGTCAACTTTTAGTAAACGAAATAGATACTTTATCAATGCCTAAAACAATAATTAGAGAATCTCAAAATAACTTTAGAATAGAGAATGTAGAATGGGACCCTAGGAGGGTAGGAAATGATGTTAATGCTCCTTATCCTAGTTTTATTGATTCTAGGATATCAGATGTCTTCTTCTTCCAAAATAGATTAGGTTTCTTATCTGGAGAAAGTGTGATTATAAGTAGGTCAGGAGATTACTTTAACTTCTTTAATGGAACAGCTTCAGAGGTTTTAGATACAGACCCTATAGATGTAACAGTAAGTACAAAAGATGTTACTAAGTTACAAAATGCAATACCTTATGCTGGTCAGCTTTTGTTATTCTCTACTAAAGTTCAATTTGTATTAAATTCAGGAGATTCCGCATTAACTCCTAAAACAGTAGCTATTGACCCTAGCACTTACTTTGATACAAACACAGATGTAGAACCTGTGGGAGCAGGACCAAACATTTATTTCTTAGTTCCTTTTGGTCGCTTTAGTTCTATTAGAGAGTATTACATTCAAGAGAATGCAAGAACTAACAATGCTAATAATATTACTTCTCATGTTCCTAGTTATCTTCCAGATACTATAGATAGATTAGTAACAAGTTCAGCTAGAGATATGTTGTTAGCGATAGATTCAAATGCTAATGAACTATATATTTATAAATACCAGTGGAGACAAAATAAGAAAATTCAAAGTGCATGGAGTAAATGGAATTTCCCAGAAGTAGATGAAGTGTTAGATGCAGTCTTAATCAGCTCATACTTATTCATAGTAGCACGAAGAGGAAGTAAATTAGAGATACTTAGATTGGAACTAGAAGATAAGTTCACAGGAGATTTGCCTTTCAGAGTGTTCTTAGATTATTCTGTAAGTAGACAAGGAACTTATGACGGAATTTCAAAAAGCACTACTTGGGATTTACCTTATTCTTTAGAATCTGAAGATTATATTATTGTAAATGGTCAGACAGGACTTCAGATAGCAGAACAAATAGAACAACCACAACCTAATCAAGTAAAAGTATTAGGAGATTATACTGATAATGAATTTTTCATAGGTATAAAATATAATTCAGTATATGAGTTCTCTAAATTTTATATTAGAGATAACCAAGGGAAACCAAAGCTTAGTGGTCGAGTCCAAATGAGAAGTGTTACTTTAACTTTCACAGAAACAGCTAGTTTTAAAATTATCTCAGAGACCAATGGGGGTAGAGAAACAGTTAAACCTTATAATGGGATTATCTTAGGAGAAACAGAATTAGGAACACCTAGTTTTATCTCAGGAGAAGCTAGTTTCCCAATATTAGCTAAATCTTCTCAAGTATCAGTAAGATTAGAAAGCGATTCTTATTTACCTTTTAGAATACACACAGCTAGTTTTGAAGCAATGTTCACAGAAAGGTCTAAACATGTATAACTAGGAGGTTAACATCACTAGCGAAGAAGGAGGAGAAAAAATGGGTTTAACATTAGAACCTTTTGAATTTATAGAAGATGTTTATGATGTTTTATTTTTAACTTTAAGAGAAAAAGATATAGAAGAAATTGAAGCTTTTACAGGCCAAAGTCCTAGAGAAGCTTTAACTCAAATTATTAATCACCATGATATCTTATTTACAATTAAAGATAATTATGATAGAATTTTAGGAATCTTTGGGATAGTTTATAGTTCTCAACATTCTACTGAGTATAAAAAAGTAGGACAAGTAGTTTTTGTAGCTACTAGGGAGCTTTTTGAAACACATAAATTTAGTTTCTTAAGAAAAGCTAAAGTCTTCTTAAGAGATTTTCTACAGGCTTATGATTATGATACTATATTTAATTATTCAGTTAAAGAGAACAAAAAATGGTTAGAGTTTTTAAATTTCAATGTATATGAAACAGAAGTAATCTTTAAAAACCGAAGAAAACCTTTTTACTTCTTCAGTTTAGAAAGGAGATGATGAACTAAATGATTTGGGCAGCTGTAAGTGCCTTTGTATCTGTAGCTAGTGCTATAAGTCAAGCTAAGGCTAGGAATGAACAAATAGATGCACAAAATAGACAAGCAGAGTTAGATGCAAGAAACTCAAGGAAGGCTGGTGTTTTGGATTTATCAATCCTTCAGAGTCAAGTACAACAACTACAAACAGCTACTGATAGTAAAATGTATGATAGAGAGAAACAGGGAGCTAGAGATAGAGCTAAGATTTTAGTATCAGCAGGAGAGGCTAACATCTCAGGAAATAGTTTAATGAGGTCTGTAGCTTCAAACATGGCAGATGAAAGTAGAGACAAAGGAATATATAAAACTAATCTAGAAAATCAGATAGACCAGGGAGCTCTAGAAGCTTATAAGATTAAAACTAGTGCTCAACAGGACCCTGATTATTCTACTAGACCAAGAAGTAACCCTTTCTTACGAGGTTTAGAAGTAGGTATTCCTGCAGGGGTAAATGTATATAACCAATATAAAGAAGAAAATCCAGGAGGTGAATAAGCGTGGTTAGACCAACAAAATTAAGGTTATCTAATAGACAACAATTAGACCAGAGAACTACTTTTGATAATACTACTCCTAATTTAAAAGCCCCAGCTAGACCTATCAATGCGGTAAGACAGGAATCAATTATAGGTTCAGAGGGGGCTCCTAGTAGGTCTTATCAAATAGCTCAGGCTTTAAACATAGCAGACCGAAGAATGCCTAGTGTTATAAGAAGTTTTCAAGAAAGGCAGAAAGCAGAAAAAGAACAAGGAGCTTTTTTAGCTCAACAGGATAAAGAGAAACCTAAAGATGGCCCATATTTAATTGAAGGTTATGAATCTATGGAAGGAGAGCTACATGCTAGACAGTATGCTACAGAAGCTCAACAATACTATGCAGAAAACTTCAATAAGCTAGACCCTCAGGAATTTAATGAAGGTCTAAAAGCTTTAAGTGAACAATATATTGAAGCTGCACCTTCTGATGCTTATTTAAAAAACTTTATTCCTAGAGCTTCAGAAGTAGAGAGTAAGCTTATCTCCAAATATAATACAGATATGGCTGAAGAATTTCAAGAACAATCCTTAGCGTTGACTAGTGAAATAATAGCTGATGAAATAGATATTAAAATACAGGAAACTTTAGGTATTAGTTTAGAAGGTATCACTGGGAGAACTGAAGATTATATTGAAACAGCTATAAGTATAGGGGATTCTGAAATAGGAGAAGTCTTAAGAACAGTATTAACAGAAACTCAAGCTAAGGGTAAAAAACTGAACTTAGATAAACAAGCTATATCAAACTTATTTGTTCACCAAGTAGGAGCACTGGCTATAGAGACAGGAATGCCTGAACTATTAGATTTTGCTAGTATAGAAGATTCTGATAAGATTAGACTAGAGACTAACCCAGAGCTTATGAAAGATATTAAAGCTTATAGACAGAAAGCTGAAAGTAATAGAGATACTATTCTTCAAAGCTTAGATAATAAAGAACAAAAGAGAATAGAATATGAAGAAAGAGAAATAAGACAAGAATTTACAGTAGCAATGGGTAATGTTCCTTTTATGAATACAGATGAAAAGCTAAAGAAAATAAATAAAATGGAAGAAATGCTTTTAAATAACTCAGCTTTTGACGATTTATCAGACCCTCAATTTAGAACTTATCATGATAAACTTATGGATATGAAGAAGGGTCTTAATTCCTTTGCTGATGAATCACAACCCTCAACTTTTGTTCCTTTGTATTATAAAGCGAGAAAAGGTAATCTACAACATACAGACTTAGTAAAGGCATCATCGCAGTTAACTGAAAGTAATTTTAAACTTCTCGCTGGTATGATTTCAGATTATAACCAAAAGAGACGAGAAGACATAATAGCAGCTAATGAAAATGCTTTAGAAGATCGTGCAGAGAGAAGAGAAGAAAAGGAAAGAAAAGAAGAAGAAATTTTAGCTAATAAAAAAGATAAAGCTAATGACCATTTTGATGACCTTATGCCTAGAATTGTAGCTCAAATTCAAGATTCTAAAGGTATAAGTGCAATGTTTGAAGGAGATACTAATGAGGCTTTAGAAGCCAGACTAATTATTGATTATGAGAATTTGACAGAAGAATATGGAAGACCCTTGACCGTTAAAGAAATAAATGAATTAATCTTTGACCCTTATGTATACAAAGAGACTGAATATGATACTGCTAATGAATTTATATCGGGAGAAGGATTAAGTAATACTGCTGATAGTAACCCTGTACAGGATATAACTGAAGGAGCAGAAACTGTAGCTGAAGCTGAAGAAGAGGCAGGTATAATACAAATATTTGATTCAGCAGAAGATTATCTACCTGAAGGATTATCAATATATTCTTATAGTCCTGAAAGACAAGAAAAAGGTATAGAAATTATAAGTACTAAGATTGAGGACGAAGGTTTAACTTATACTGAACTTTCAAAAGAACTACAAGAATCAAAAGTTCTTAGTGGCCCAGAAGGACAAGATTATTTAAGAGCTTATTATTATATGAAGACCTTGAATCAAACTCCTGAAGGTGCTATAACAGGAAGATATATTAATAAGGTACAAGAGGAGCTCCGAGCACAGGAAGTCCCAGAAGAGCTAATTAAGACTATCATACAGGATTTATAAGAGAAAATAGTGTAAGCTAGTTTATTAGCGTAAGGAGGTTTAATAATTAATTATGGATAATAAAAGTATTGATAACTTATGGGATTCTATAGGTCAAGAAGAAGAGGCTAGTAACACTAGCGAAGAAGTAGAAGTAGAGAATAGTGAAAGTCAATCTATAGATACTCTCTTTAATACTCTTACTAATGAAGAAGATAAAAAAGAAGAAGAAGAAGAAGAACAAACTTTACAACAACAACAACATTCAGCTCGTTATGAACTGATAAAGAACCAAACCCAAACTGAGAATGAAAAAGAAACTAGTGAGGAGGATACAGAAACCTCCTTACAAGAAATAACAGAGACTAGTGAAAGTCAATCTATAGATACCCTCTTTAATGCTCCTACTGATGGTGATAAAACTAGTAAAGAAGAAGAACTAACTTTACAACAACAACATATTGAACTGATAAAGAACCAATTAACTTGGGCTCAAATTCAAGCTGAAAATGAAGAAGAGGACCAAAGTTTATGGTCAATTGGTTATGATTCTCTTAAATCAGGAATACCTAGAACAGCAGCGGGATTATTAAAGTTTATGCATGAAACTAATTATACTAAATATACTTATAAGAATGTTATTAAAGAGCATGGTTCTATTGAAAAAGCTATGGAAGCTGATGACCCCAGAGCTCTTTTGGCTCAAGAATATAAGACTCAGGACGGAGAAGTTATTGAGACTACTGAATATCTAACGAATATCTCTAATATGGTAGCTCCTGATGTAAAAAAAGATGTTGTATCAGCTTTCTTAGAAGGTAGGACAAGAGACTTCGTAGAAGGTGTAGTTTCAGGGGTAGCTCAGAACATACCTGACTTAATCACTAGAGCTGGGTTAACAGTGGCTACAGGTAACCCTTGGATAGCTACAGCACATATATTTGGGTCTGTAGCAGGTCAGAAGAGGATAGAGATGGAAGAGTTAGAAGGATACTCTGATAGTGATAAAATGTTGATAGCTGGACTCCAGGGTTCAGTAGAATACTTAGCTGAAAGATTAGGTACTGGTAATCTGCTAAATCATTTAGTTAAACAAGTAGGAATGGAATCAGCTAAAGGTATAGTTAGAACATCCCTAATCAATGGAACTAAAGGTTTTATAATAGAAGGTGTTGAAGAGTTCTCAACTCAGTGGGTCCAGAGTGCAGTAGATTATATCTTTGGTCTTCAGACAGATTGGGATTGGGGTAAGCAATGGAACCAGGCTCTAAACGCAGGGACGATTGGTGGTGCTACTGGTCTTTTTATGGGAGTAGGCGGAACAGGAATACAATCTGTAGCTCCTAATACTGATACAAATATAAGTGAACCTGAAGTAAATATAAAACCTAAAGCTCCTAATGAAAACTTTAAGTTCAACACTAAGAAAATTTTAGAGGACACTGGAGATGTAACTGATAGCAATAGAGTAGAGACAGTTCAGCATATGATAGAAACAGGAACTAAATATGCTAAAGAAATAGGTTTAGACCCTAGAATCATAGTGGCACTGATGGGTCATGAGAGCAATTTTAAGCATATCGAAGCAATTAAAGGTAATTCTACAGCTAAAGGAGCTCTACAGATAAATGATGGGGCAATGGAAACTGTAGGAGCTAATTATACTTTAGAGAACAACCCAGAGTCAGTAGAAGGTAGAATTGAAGCTGGAGTTAAATATTTAGATTGGATAAAAACTAACTTTGGATTCACAGGAGATGCTCTTATAGCTTCTTATTATGCAGGAGCCGGAGAAATTAGTAAAAATGGTATCCATAATAATAAGATATATAATGATTCTGCTTCTCCTCAAGAATATTTAAAAGAGTTTCATAATATGTTACAGACTATAAATAACTCTGAAGCTGATGTAGCAAGGGAAGCTAATGTAACAACAGAACCAGATGAAGCTGATATAACAGGGGAAACCGATGTAACAATAGAAACTGATGGAACTTCAAAACAGGGGGATGTATTACCTTTAGTTACTCCTGAATCTGAAGAATTTCTAAATGATTATTTCAAAAATACTATGAATAATGTAGAACTTAAAGATGCAGAAGGACAATGGACTGATGAAGCTCTTTCGGAATTTAGTGTTATCAGAGAACAGTATGGGAACACTGACGATGATATTTTTACTAATGATGATAGTAGTAAGTTTACTCCTGAGTTCAAAGAAACTCTAGCAAAGAGTCTTCAAGATAGAGTAGATAACCTAGAGAATCTAGGAGAAGACTCTAGTCAAATTAACGCTCCTAAGTTACTTAAGATTTTAAGGAAGCAAGGTTATGGAGCTGAAGCTGAAGGAGACATAGAAGGTTTAGATACCTCTGAAGAAGAACTAGCTTTACAACAAGAAACTAAAAAAGACCTTCAGAACCTAACAGAACAAAACTTTGAAAAAGGTTTCTTTGATGAGATTAATAGAGAAGCTATTGAAACTAATAATAACTTAATATCTGATAGTGTTCAGAATAAATTAGATTCTATAACAGAAGAAGGTTCTGCTACTTTTGAGATAAATGATGCAGAAGCCTTTTATAACATGATAGTAGAATCTAAAAAGAATAATGATTATGAAGCTTTTGTAAATGAAAGTAATGTAGAAGATTTATCTGGAAAGAGACTCTTTGTATATGATGGTGGAGCAATGGGTTTTGCTTTAGAATCTGATGGTAACATTACTAATGTCTTTAAGAATCCTAAGTTAACTACTGAATCTAATATAGAGCATGAAATGTTAATGCAAGCTTTAAGTGAAGGTGGTAATAAACTAGATTCCTTTAGTGGATTCTCAAAAGGTCTTTATACTTCTCATGGTTTCGTACCTGTAGCAAAGACTGACTTCGTAGAAGAGTTTGCTCCTAAAGATTGGAACTATGATAAAGATGGAAAACCTCCAATAGTCTTTGCAATCCATAATGGAGATTCTTTAGAGACAGTACAAACTAACTATGATAATGCTAGCAATACTAGCAACGAAGCTTATTATAAAACTCCAGATGAAGATATAACACAAGTTGAAACTTATGAAGAAGGTAAGGAAGCTCAAGCTAGAAGGGAAGCAGTAGTTACAGACTTGAAAAGTAAACTAGAAAACTTAAAATCTATAGAAGATAAAAGAACTAAAGAAGCTAGAGAACTAAAACAAGAAATAACTAACTTAGAATATATCCTAGACTTCGAACAAACAGATGAAACTATTGATGAAGCCAATAAAAGACTTCAAGAGCGTTTTGATAAAATAGAAGATAAAAGAACTAAAGAAGCTAGAGATATCAAAGCTAAACTTAAGGCTCTAAAGAAACATACTATAAGAAGTATTAATATGGAAAGAACTTTAGATTCAAATAAAGAAGGGGAGGATAGCGACACTACTTCAGATACACAAAGAGATGATTCAGGTAAAACTAGAATAGAAATTAACTCTAATTTAGAAAAGAAGGTTAAAGAATATATAAGACTCAAAGCTAAAGAAGGTTTAGAAGTATCAAAAGAAGAAGCTTTAAGATTAATAACCTTTAACAAACCTAGTAATGGTAATGCTATCAATACTACGGTATTTGATGCTGATAACCCAGCAGTATTAAAATTAGTTGATGAAATAGCTACAGAACTTAAAGGTGGAACTGAAAAAACCTTCAAGAATATTGAACAGGACGCACAGGGTTTATATGACAAAGAGGGTGTGGCTTTAAAAGAGGAAATGGGTTTAACTGCTAGAGATGGTAAAGCATTAGCTAGTATATTAAAGAAAGCTCCTTCAGTAGTCTATAAGTACCAACACTTAGTTTCTCTTAGTGCTGAAGAAGTAACTAATACAGCTCAACAACTAAATGCTACTAAAAGAACATTATCTGAATTAGAGCTAGCTAATTTTGCAAGAAAGATGCAAGCTCATTTTGAACTAACTAATGATTTATTAAATATTAAAAGTGGTTGGGGTAGAACTGGTGTAGCAATGAAACATAATGTTAATGGTAGAAGTATTAATGCTGATAGTATAGACCCACAACTCTATGAAACTGATAGAGGAGCACAAGCTAAAGTAAAAAGTGCTATAGATACCCTAGGTGGTGCTGAGAAAGTAAAACAACTAATTGAAGATGTAGCTACTAATAACTATGACCTTAAAAACCTAAATAAAAAAGTAAGAGGTACAACTAATAAAAGAATAACCAGAGCTATCTTAGAGAACATGAGTATTGCAGTGTTAGGTCAGGGGAAAACTCATAATGCTAATGTATTATCTCAGGCTACTTTCACTCTTTATGCTAACATGGTAAACTATTCCCAAGCAACAGTAAACTTAGCTTTTAATGAAGAAGAAGCAATGGATTTCGCTAAATCTAATGCTTATTTAATAGGCTCCATAAAAGGTTTACTAAACTCCTTCCTGAATCCAGTAGTTTCATTGAATGATGCTTCTGAAGCTATGTTCGGAGAAGGAATAACTAGAATGGAATTAGCAGTATTAGCTGCAAAGGACCCTCAGAAATTTGAACAAATAAGAGAAGCGGCAGGGTTAACTGGAAGAATTCAAACAGAATTTAATACAACTCACGCCTTAGATACCGAAAGTCTTATGGGAAGTAAAGGAAAGAATAACAAATTGATTAATAAAATAAGACAAGCATGGGATTATACTAATAGTTTTAGAAGGAATACAACCTTTGGCTTACTTCAAGCTGGAGATAGTCCTTTTGCATCTGCTGGTTACCATGCTCAATTAACTGTGGAGATTCTTAGTTTAAGGAGAAATTCAACTGAAGAAATTAATGGAGTTCCAAAAGAAGTGTTCTTGAAGGACTTCGCTAAGAAAGCAGTAGCTCATAGAAAGATTAAACAACTGGAAAGTGTTATTGAATATAGAATATTAAAAGAGGCAGGGCTAAAATCTAAAGAAGCACAACGAGAATTAAGACAAAAGATTTATTCTGAGTTAACTGGTGGAATCCTAGACCAAGTAACCCCTTATGAAAGAGGGTTATTAAATAAAATAGACCAACGGGCTATAGAACATTCAGATGAAATGACATGGAAGGACCCTTTTGAAAAAGGAACTCCTTTCAAAAACTTCGAGAACTTTATTAATGCTCATCCAACTACTAGAATCTTTGCTTTCTTATTCTACCATACTCCTATGAAGATATTACAGAGAGCTTTAAATGATACAGTAAGACCTAGTATTCTTACAGATATAATAGGACGGAATGGTAAGAAGGCTCAAGTTAAAACCTTAGGGACAGTAGCAGTCTCTTATGGAATTTTAGCAATGAGTGCTCTACTTTATTCAATGGACTTAATGACAGGTACCCCTAGAGATGAAAAGGAAAGAAAACTAATGAAACAAGCTGATGTTCCTCCGAATAGCACTAAAATAGGAGGTACATGGTTATCCTATAATAGACTAGAACCTGCTGGATACTTCTTATCCATGGGAGCTAATGGAGCTAGAGCTATCTCTGAAGCTTTAGAGGACCCTGATATAGATTCAAGAGGTGAAAGAGCTATAAATGCTTTAGCTGAAACTGGAGGTTCTATGATTCAAACTATGTTAAATAAGAGTTCATTAACTGGTGTATTAAGAACTGTAAATATGTTAGTTAATGGTGGAGCTGCAGGTTACTTTAAAGGCGTGGGAGAATCTATGGACCCTTTATATTCAATGAAGAAGAATATCTTTGATATAAGCTATGGAGGTATAAATCCTTTCTATAGTGATGAGTACCGAGAAGACACTGGAGTTATAGCTCGGGATACTTTCGGTAAACCTATAACTAAATACAATAGTTTAACTCAACTAAATCCTACAGAGCCTACAGATTCTCCTATTAGACAGGAGCTTTATGATTTACAATTAAGTCTCCCCGGCTTCGGTAATGTGTTTAATGGTACTTCTATAACAGCTGAACAGAGAAATGAAATCTTAAGATATTTTGATGAAGAAATAGGAGCCGAAGATGTTTTAAATACTTTTGTAGATACTGATAAATATAAAGAAATGACAACTCCTCAGAAAAGATTAGCGATAGAAAGAAGATGGGCAAGATTAAAGACTAAAGCTCAAATACAACTAGTTAAGGATGCTGACTTCATGAAAGCTCTCAGAGAACAAAAAGAGCAGGAGAAAGAAGACTTCTTAACTAATGAAACCTATGAAAAAGATATGTTTAGAGATGATGGTGATTTTGATAAAGTTAAAGATATAATAGAAAGGATTAATATATTTAAGAGAGGAGACTAAAGTTTCCTCTTCTTTTCTCTTCTCTTAGTTAAACTAATAAGGAGGTAAATTAATGGCAACTACAGAACTATATTCACAGGTATCTTATACTAGTGATGGGGTGGCAACTACTTATAGCATACCCTTCCCTTATTTTGACCCAGAGCATATCCATGTGTTAGACCAGGGTACTGAAATATTTAATTTTGAGTTCTTAT
>Ga0136603_1000534_pt1 | contig 11819 bp, 10 predicted proteins | sample AntDeeMetagen695_FD_104931 | JGI IMG/M metagenome (GOLD analysis project Ga0136603, IMG submission 104931) | Saline lake microbial communities from Deep Lake, Antarctica - Metagenome TFF #695 | ecosystem: Environmental > Aquatic > Non-marine Saline and Alkaline > Saline | place: Antarctica: Deep... | reverse complement strand
GCCAGGGGCGCCATGGCCATGGCGTAGATCGTCATGCGCAGCCGGATCAGGCGTTCGCGCACCGGGTCATTCAGGGATTGCTTGACCACCTGGCTGAGTTCCGTCTGGTGGAGGTGGGCCTGGTAACGGTCGACCTGGCGTCTCAGGAGCTGGACCGCCCCGGGATCATTCACGGCGGCCCGGGTGAGAACGTCGGTCAGGTACTGTTCATTATGCAGCCGGGTTTCCAGTGGCGCAGCGAGGTCACCCGCGTCCGGGTGATACCAGTCAAGCAGCTTCCATATCCAGCGTTTGATGCGCGAGGGTTGCCGGTTGTCCGCATCCGTGTCTCCACCCCTTGTCTGCATGGGGTCATGCCCCAGTGCTTCGGAGAGATCCGTCGCCAGGGCACGGACCTGATCGTTTTCCACGTGCAGGGTCTGACGACGCAATGATTCCTGAAGGTGGGCTGTCAGTCGCGTCACCGCTTCCTCGGGGTCTTCCCGGTGCAGGTCCGCATAGTCGGCGACCCGTATGGGGGCGGCGTAACGCAGTAATACCGCGGACATGAAGAGTTCCCGATTCTCGAAGTTCAGGCCCACGGGAAGGATCTTCAGCCCCAGCCGGTAATTGTTGCGGGCTTCCGCGGCCAGAGCCATGCGCGCGCTGCCGGGACGGATCTCCCCGATGCCGCGTGCCGGGGAGTTGGTGCCTTCCGGAAAGATCCCCAGGCAGCCGCCACGCTCAAAAAGCTCATAGACCTTTTCGAACACTTTCACGTTACGGCTGCCCGCATCCCCGGTTTCATTGGAGCGGTAAACGGGAATAGCGCCGACGCCGTAGAGGAGAGCCGCCACAAAACGGTTGCGGAAGAGCCCACTCTTGGCCAGGAAATGGATTTTGCGCCGGTTCTGGGTTGCCAGAAGGATGGCATCAAGGATGGAGGTGGGGTGGTTGGAGGCCAGGATGACCGGGCCGGATTCCGGAATCCGTTCCTCTCCGTGGGAGCGGATACTGGTGAAGTACAGGTGGTTGAAGATAGCGAATAGCTTGACTATGGGTCTGTACAGCTTCATGGGCGTACCTTGGCCTGAATCGATGCGCCGGTCAATTCAGGTCTGGAGTGGGTAGGGCTCCATGATATAGCACAGGCAGTCCTGGTGAATCACCGTAATGTCCGCGGTGAGCATGGACAGCAGGCAGGGGCGACGCGTCAGGATCCGCTCATTCTCATAGTGGATGTAATCCTGGTGTACGTCCCGGCCGTCATTGTCCATCACCACCAGCCCCGGGCTTCCTGGCGCCTGCCAGCCCAGAAGGGTGCCGGGCTGGAGGTAGCGGAAGTTGAGGGATTCCAGTTCCTCGGGAAAACACAGATCATAACGCCGGGTCTGTTCGCCAAACCCCAGGCTTGCGGTTTCATCCACGGTGATGCGGGCCACGGTATGGAAGACGTGGAGGTCCTCATCCACCAGTGAGGCATCGCTGATCTCATCTTCGACAAGAAGCTCATTCACGACCCGGACCACCCGGCTGATGCCCTCGGCAAGGCCGGATATGCCGCATTCGAAGGTGGCGGTGGGGCACAGGCGGGACAGCGCCATTCCCAGCACCTCGTGGGGCTCCGTGAAGTAGACCAGGGTGTTGCTGAGCTTGCGGGCGATGTTCAGGTAGCGCGGATCCAGCCGGTTCACGCAGCCGTAGATCGGGTTTTTGCCGCTGTTGTTGTGCACATCCAAAGCGGCAAAGAGGGGCTGGCTGGACACTTCCTCCAGCAACTGTTCCGCCATGCGGCACTCCGGGTGGTCCCCCCCGGCCCAGATTCGGTTGTAGTCCGGTTGGCCCGGAAGTCGCCGCACCCCATAGCGGGCGGCTTCCACGTTGCCCACGAAGATCCAGAGATCCCGTGGCAGCGCAAGGTTCTTCTCATGGAAGTCGCGCAGCAGGATCTGGAGGGCCAGGAATCCTGAGACTTCATTGCCGTGCAGCAGAACCGATACAAACAGCGGCGGCTGGCGTTCACCGCGAAGGCGTATAAGCGTGGGGCCGTTCAGGATGGTGTCCAGTCGGTTGACCGGGCAGTCCAGAAACCCCTTGGGTAGACGGTCCAGGTGCTCGATTTGAGTGGGGCGATCCGGGTCTAGAGTGTCCATTGGTGCACCGGTATCTGTCTGGATTGGTTGCTTTGATACGCTTGGGTCATGGCCCTGAAGTCGCGCCCGTACCGGGCGATGTAGCCCCGCTGCCAGGCCGCGCCCGTCTGGCCTGTGCGGACCCGTTCGCCGATGATGTCATGCAGATAGGTCTGTATATCCTCGCCGGCAATGCCGAGTCGCCTCAGGCTCCGGTCGGTGGCGGGGATCAGTTCATTGAGCAGCAGGTCGTGTAACTCGTATTCGTGCCCGTCGAGCCAGAACACGGTCGCCGTCATGCCCTTTCGGGCTGCGCGGTAGAAATTGGCGGCGGCGGGCCCGAAACCCAGGCGATGCTCCGGAGCGTCCTCGAGTTCCGCCAGATGATGGATCAGGCCGTAGAAGAAGAGAATGTTGGCGATGCTGTCCGGCAGTGACGGGCCCGCCGGCGCCACCCGGTGTTCCAGGCGCAGGGTTGGATTACCCTCCCCGTCAAAGTCGATCAGTGGCCGGTTCCAGCGCCAGATGGTGCCGTTGTGCAGCCGCAGGTGCTCTAGTTTGTGGCTGTGTTCCGGGTAGAGCAGTGGCAGCAGCGGCGGGAAGGAATCCCGGTTCTCCTGGAACACTTCCATCAGCGAATCGACGGCATAGCCGGTGCCGAAGGTGACCCGTTCGATCAGGTGGGCCTCCCTGTCGTAGAAGGCGGGAACCGCCACGGCCTGTTCAAAAAGCGGAATGCGGGATTCCTCCCAGAGCTCGTGGCCGAACAGGTAGGGGGAGTTGGCGCAGAGCGCGACCATTGGCGCCGACAGGATATGGGCCGCGTTGTAGAAGCGCACGGCGTTCCGGGTTTCCAGCTGAAGATGGATCTGCAGTGACGTGGTTGCCGCTTCGGTCATCACGTCCCTGTGCTCCAGGTGCAGATGATCCTGACTCCCCTTGATGTCGATCGCCAGCGGGGAGCCCTGCCGGTTGCGCAGCACCTCCTGGTTCAGGGCGTAGTAACGCTGCATGGGCGAGATGTTGGCCAGCGTCATGACGTCGTCTTTCAGTGTCGGCAGCGTGCCGATGTGCAGGGGGAAAAGCCCCAGGGTGTGGGCGGTCTGTTCGCAGGCGGCCCAGGTCTTATGGAGCTGGTCGTGCATGCTGCGGAACATGCGGGGCGCCAGAGGCTCCGGCTTTGTGTTGATCTCGAAGTTGAAGCGGGACAGTTCCGGGACCACCAGGGGGTTGTCCATCGCTTTCAGGAAGGCTTCGTTCTCCGGGGCGGCGTCGGCATTGCGGTCCACCAGCCAGCCTTCCAGCTCCAGGCCGCAGGTGCCTGGCGTACTGGCGAAGCGGTCGTCCCGGAAAAAGGCCTCCAGCTGCCGGGTCTCGTCATCCAGCCTCTCGCCGAAACGCTTCCGGTCCTCCTCGCTGAAATCACAGCGATTGATCTCCTGGCCCATGGGTGACCTCCCTGCAGCTGGTTGCCGCTTTCTCTCAGATTAGGGGTTAAAGGCGTTACTGCAAAAGGTTATTGGCGTATTGCTTGAAAATTCTGTGGCCGGGGTCGATGCTCGGGGCTCTGATAACCGTTGTTGAGGTTGAGCATGACCAAACGCGCCAATCTTGCCCATGAGGATGAGGCCTTTCTCAGTAGTGATGCGGGCCGCCCGATCCGGATTCTGGGGGAATACCTCAAGCCGTTGGATGCCTTCCATAAAGCAGGTATCCGGGATACCCTCGTTTTCTTTGGCTCGGCGCGGCTGAGCGAGGATGGGCCCATGGGGCACTATTACCGGGACGCCCGGGAGCTGGCGCGGCAGGTTACCGAGTGGTCGAATGCATTGGAATCACCGGCCCACCGGTTCGTGGTCTGTTCCGGCGGCGGGGGCGGCATCATGGAAGCCGCCAACCGGGGCGCGGCCGATGCCGGCGGTCCGTCGGTCGGGCTTAATATAGGGCTTCCCCATGAACAACGCCCCAACGATTTCATTACTCCTGAGCTGACCCTGGAGTTCCGGTATTTCTTTACCCGAAAACTGTGGTTTGCGCACCTGGCCCGGGCCATGATCGCGTTCCCCGGTGGGCTGGGAACCCTGGATGAGCTGTGCGAGATCCTCACACTCTCCCAGACCCGCAAGCTGTCCCGTCCCATTCGGGTATTTCTCTATGGGCGCGCCTACTGGGAGGAGGTCATCAACTTCCAGGCATTGCTGCGCTACGGCATGATCAGCGAAAAGGACCTGGAACTCTTCCGCTTTGTCGAGACTCCGGAAGAGGCGTTCCAGGGGCTGAAGGAAGGGCTGGCGGAAGACTTCGAGGACATCAGTCCTGCCTTCGCACGCTCCCTGTGCTGTGATCCTGACGACCCGCAGCAGCCGGGCTAGAGGTCCACCTCAGTGTTCAGCTCCGGGACTTCCGCAGTCCAGTCCATTTCCTCCTCCAGGTGCTTGCGCATGGCGTCCGCGGCACAGGGTTCTCCGTGGGTGATGAACACCTTGCGGGGGCGGATGTCGGACTGCTTCAGCCACGCGAGGATTTCCTCATAGTCTCCATGGGCGGAGAGTGAGTCGATGTTGTGGATCTCGGCCCTGACCGGGTAGTAGGCGCCATGGATCTTGATCCGATTGGCACCGTTCACCATGGCATCCCCGCGTGTCCCCGGGGCCTGGAAGCCAGCGAAGATGACGCTGTTGCGGTGGTTGGTGACCAGGGTCTTGAGGTGGTGAAGGACCCGGCCGCCCGTTGCCATGCCGCTGGCGGAGATAATGATGGCGGGCTTGCGGCGTTGGTTGAGCGCAATGGAGTCGTCCACGGATCGCACGAAGGTGGTGTTTTCATCGATGGCCGCGCACTGGGCTTCATTGAGCCGGTGTTCCTGGTGATGGCGAAGAAAAAGCTCCGTTGCGGAGATCGCCATGGGGCTGTTCAGGAAGACGGGTACATCGGGGATATGCTTTTCCCTCTGCAGTTTATGGATCAGGTACAGAAGCATCTGTGCTCGACCCACCGCGAAGGCGGGCAGCAGTGCAATGCCGCCCCGGGCCAGGGTCTGATTGATCATCGAGGCCAGGGTTTCTTCGGGGTCTTCCGTGCTGTGGCGCCGGTCGCCATAGGTGGATTCCAGAAGCAGGTAATCCGCATTCCGCAGGGGTTCGGGCGGGCGCATAATGGGGTCCGCCTGGCGACCCACGTCACCGCTGAAGACGATACTGGTGTTATCGTGGCGTACCCGTACGCAGGAGGAACCCAGTATATGGCCGGCGGGGGTGAACATGGCCGTCATGTCGTCCGTCGGGGAGAATTCCTTGTGGTAGGCGTGCGTCTCAAAGAACTTCAGCGCGTGGCGGGCATCGTCCACCGTGAACAGGGGCTCCGGGTTCTCGTGGCGGGAGAACTGCTTTTTCTTCGCGTAGCGGGCATCCTCTTCCTGCAGGTGGCCGGCATCCGGAAGCAGTATCTTGCACAGCTCGTAGGTTGCCGGGGTGCAGTGGATCTTTCCCTTGAAACCATGCTTGACCAGCACCGGCAGATAACCGCTGTGGTCAATATGGGCATGGGTCAGTATGACGCTGTCAATCGAGGAGGGGGGTTCGGGAAACCCTTTCCAGTTGCGGCGCCTCAGCATCTTGACGCCCTGATAGAGCCCACAGTCGACGAGAACGCGATGGCGGTCCGTCTCCATGAGATGCCGCGAGCCCGTGACCGTGTCGACGCCGCCCAGAAACCGTAACTTCATCAGCTGATCCCCTTTTCCGATAATGCCTGGCCCGCGTGAACGCGGTTTGCGCTGCGGGCCAGGACGGTTGGACTCATGGGGTCGAGTGAAGCACAGACTGATCTGAAAGAGAAAGGGTTTGGCTTGAGCAGGGCCCTTCAGAAACTGGCGCTGACCCAGAGCCAGGCCTTATCGGTATCCACGCTGAAATCGTCTGCGCTGTAGCTGGCGGCCTTGAAGCCCAGTGTGTAGGTCTCGTTCAGTGGCTTGGCGGCCAGTACGCCTGTTTCGGTCCCATAATCCTGGTTCGCGGTATCGCTCTCGAACTGGTGGTGAATGGCCATGACCTTGACGCCCCCGGCCTTACCGCCAATAGAGGCATAGGTATCAACAAGACCATCGTCCGGGGTGCTCAGGAACTTGTCTGTCCAGCCGTTCATGGCATGCAGGGTTGCCAGCGGGGTCTGGAATGAGGCTGTACCCTCGTCTGACCCAAGCATCTCCTGACCCAGTTTGAACGTCACGCCGGAAACACTGGCCCCACCTTCGAGCAGGTAGTAATCCGCATCGACGCTGTTGGGATTGTCGGCATAGTCCGACTGTTGTGCATACTCCAGCGTGTACAGCGCCTTGACGCTGTCGCTCAGGTCCGTCCCGCCGGTAAAGCGAAGGCCGTAACTGCTGGTGGAGGCAGCATCGAGGCTGTCGTAGTCCACCAGGTAGCTGTAGGCCGTCAGCGATCCTGCCGAAAGCCCGTCATAGCGCGCGTTGAAGATGCCGCTCTGCATGCCGTCATCGCCTCGCGGGCCGGCGGCTTCGGATACCAGCCGGTTGACGTTGTGGATGTACCCGGCGGTCAGGGTTGTGTCCGCGAGGGATTTGTTCACTACCGTGGCCGCATCAAAGGTCTGCTCATTCTGACGCCAGCCGACGTGTCCGACGAACCGGTGGTTGTCCAGTGTAAAGAGCTGGCGACCGTACTTGATGTCTGTATCCGCCAGCCCCTGATACCGGAGATAGGCCTGGTTGATCTCCGTCTCGGTTGGATCCGCGACCACGGGATGGTTGGCCACATTGTTGGTGGGGCTGCTGAAATTCTCAGACCCGATGGCGGCAACATGTTCGGCCTCCAGGAAGCCGCTGAAGCCACTGACTTTGCCCGTGCGATAGCCGAGCCTGGTCTTCAGGGTGGAGGCGTGGGCGTCGTTGGGGATGCCGTCCTGGTCTACAAACTCATAGCGATAGCGGGCACTCAGCGAGGCTTCGCCGTTTTTGATGGCCTCGGTGATCGGGTCTGCCACGGCCTGGCTTGTCGGCATGGCCGCCATCAGCATCAAGGCGGTGGCGGGGAGGGGCCACATATTCTGGACAATAGGGTGCTTACTCATGGGTTGATCCTCTTCGATCAGCTTGAATCAGGGGTAGCGAGATGTGGGGGTGCCGAGGGCCGCGTTGAGCGGCCCTGCAGTGGTTACCAACGCTTGAACGGGAGGAACTTGCCATCCATGGTGATAACGACCCGGTCGCCCTTGGGGTCTTCCACCTTCTCAACGTACATCTTGTAATCAATGGCGCTCATGATACCGTCGCCAAACTTTTCGTGGACCAGATCCTTCACGCTCGGACCGTAGATCATCATGGCTTCATAGAGACGATAGACGAGGGGGTCCTGCGGGACGCTGTCGCCCCAACTCTTGGAGGGGCAGGTCTGCAGTGTCTGCGGAACATCACCCTTGAGGCCGAGGGCGTCGCAGAGCGCCTTCGCCTGGTCTTCAAGCATGGTGTTCATGCCGTAACAGCAGGAAGTCACCCAGACTGGTGACATGCCCACTTTTTCGGCGAGCTCTTCCCAGGTGATACCTTTCTTGTTCTTGGCTTCAAGAATGGCCGCCGTCATTTGTTCATGATTCATAGGAGTTCTCCTTGGGTTGGTTTTGATGTGCATTGCTCGTTTTTTGTGCCCGCGCCCACAATCAGGGCAGGAGAAGGGGAGTAAAAGCCGTGCTATGGCTCGCCTTCGGGCTTCTTTGGTGGGTAGAAGCAGAAGCTGTGCCAATTCGCTGGAGGGGGTTGCCGAAGCGTCACTTTACCCCCGGCAGGGAGTTCTTTAGAGTCAGAGCGAGGCACCAATGCCGTTACAAGGAGAAAATTGTGAAAAACACGCGGATTACTCAGCTATTCGCTGTGGTGATTGTCCTGCTGATGGCTGCACCCGCCATCGCTAACAGTCACAAGGATAAGGCACACAAGGGGGGTGGCCACCAGATGAACCCCGAAGTGATGTGCGAAAAGATGGAACGGATGAAAGGCATGGACGGCGAGCAGTCCATGGGAATGGGTAAGGACATGATGAAGCAGCGGCGCAAGGAAATGGTTGAGCGCCTGGATCTGACCGAGGAGCAACAGCAGGAGCTTCAGGCCATGCATGAGGAGCACCGGGAGAAGATGCAAAAACGGATGGAGAAGATGAAGCAACGCTGTGCTGACATGGATGGGTGATTCGAGCGTTGATAACGGAGTCTTCTGAGACCCATTATGTTGCTGTCTACGGGACCCTGAAGCGAGGGGCTGATAGAGGGACATACAGGTTGAGATTACTTTTCGCTGTTCCGTGGCTGGTTCTGTTGTCGCCAGTACTGTTGGCTGATATGCCCGGGAGCGAGGACTCAAGGACAGTGACCGAACAGTCGTTGGACCGGGATCGCAACCTGATGTCCTATTCGGGGACGCTTCTTTCGCATCGCCGTAATTACCTGCTGTTCGCGACCTGGATGCATCCCGTCAATCAGGCCCCCTCTTCCCCCGCCTATCAGGACCAGCCCATTGGAACCCACTTACAGCCGACGGAGACCAAGTTCCAGTTCAGTATCAAGATCCCGGTGCTGACGGGTATTTTCGATGACCGGACACGACTCTGGGCGGCCTACACGCAGCAGTCCCACTGGCAGGCCTACAATTGGGACCAGTCCTCGCCCTTCCGTGAGACGAACTTTGAGCCGGAAGTCTTCCTGAGTCATGAACCGGGCTGGCAGGTGGGAGACGGGCGTTTCGAGGTACTCCGACTGGGACTCAATCATGAGTCCAATGGTCGTGAGCAGCCCTTCTCAAGGAGCTGGAACCGGATCAAGGGCGAGGTGGTGTACAGTACCAATCGGTGGGTGTTCGCGCTGTCACCCTGGTACCGGATACCGGAAAGCACCGATGATGACGATAACCCGGATATTGACGAGTACATTGGGTACGGCGATCTCAGGGTTCTGTATAAGGCGGAGGGGCGTTATGCGGTGGAGGCGCGGTTTTTCAATAATCTCCGCAGTGACAATAATCGAACCTCGGCGGAGCTGAATCTTTCCTTTCCGCTCAACGATACGCTCAGTGCGCATTTCCAGTATTACAACGGATATGGCGAGACCCTGATCGGTTACAACGAGCGCATTCAGCGCATTGGCCTCGGGGTCTCGCTCAACACCCTGTAGTGTCGGGGGTTGCTCCACTGGCTCCAGGCGATCTCTTTCGCTAAGATCCCCGCATTGATTGATAGGACTGACTGGAGTCTGGCGGTGCCCGAACACAAGATCCTTCTTAACGAATCCGAACTTCCAACCCACTGGTACAACGTGATCCCGGACCTGCCGACACCCATGTCCCCCTACATGGGTCCGGACGGGCAGCCGATCACACCCGAATCCATGCAGGCGATTTTCCCGCCGGCGATCATTGAGCAGGAGATGAGCGACCAGCGCTGGATTGAGATTCCTGAGCCGGTGCGCGACGCGCTCTGCCTGTGGCGCCCATCGCCGCTTTACCGGGCCAAGCGTCTTGAGGAGGCGCTGGGTACGCCCGCGAAGATCTACTTCAAGCACGAAGGCGTCAGCCCCGCCGGCTCCCACAAGCCCAACTCGGCCGTGGCGCAGGCCTATTACTACCACCAGGCCGGCATTAAACGCCTGACCACCGAGACCGGCGCCGGGCAGTGGGGATCGTCGCTGGCGCTGGCCGGGCAGATGTTTGGCCTGGATGTGCATGTCTATATGGTGAATGTGAGCTACCACCAGAAGCCATTCCGTCGTTCCATGATGCAGACCTGGGGCGCGGAAGTGATCCCGAGCCCTTCCCGGAATACCGAAACCGGTCGCCAGGCGCTGGCAAAGGACCCGGACAACCCAGGCTCACTGGGCCTGGCGATTTCCGAGGCGGTGGAGGAGGCCGCAGGCCGCGAGGATACCAATTACGCACTGGGCTCGGTGCTTAATCATGTTCTGCTTCACCAGACGGTGATCGGCCAGGAGGCGAAAGCCCAGCTTGCCAAGGTGGGGGAAACGCCGGATGTGATCCTGGCGCCCTGCGGCGGCGGCTCCAACGTCGGCGGCATCATGTTCCCCTTCCTGGCGGACAAGGCCGCTGGCAAGAACATCCGAATGGTGGCGGTGGAGCCCAGCTCATGCCCCACGCTGACGCGCGGCCATTATGCCTATGACTATGGCGACAGCGTCGGCCTGACGCCGATCATGAAGATGTACACCCTGGGCCACGACTTCATGCCGCCCGGGATCCATGCGGGTGGGTTGCGTTATCACGGGGACTCGGTGCTGGTCTCCCAGCTCTACCATGAGGGTATTCTCGAAGCGGTCGCCGTGCCCCAGGTTGCCACCTTCGAGGCAGGCGTGCTCTTTTCGCGCACCGAGGGGATCATTCCCGCGCCGGAGTCGGCCCACGCGGTCCGGGGCGCCATCGATGAGGCGCTCAAGGCGAAGGCCGAGGGTAAGGAGAAAACCATCCTCTTTACTCTCTCCGGACACGGCCACTTCGATATGGCGGCCTACGACCGATATTTCGCCGGCGACCTGGAGGACTTCGACTACCCGGATGATGCCCTGAACAAGGCACTCCACAACCTTCCGGATGTGGAGTGATCCGGGGCCTGATCAGGAGGTTCCGGAAGCGGCTGGAGTGACCACCTGGGTGTCGTCGGTGCTGTCGGCCCTGTCCACAAAGATCTGCTTCGCAAGGGGGAAACCTTTGTAGCCCAGGATGGACAGGGACGTCATGAAGCCACCAATCATGGCGCCCACCACACCGCAGGTCAGTATGTCCTGGCCAGTCAGATACAGGCCGGGGACTCTGGTCTTGGGTCGGAGCCAGCTCTGGTCAAAACGCTCCGGGGTGTGGTCCAGCCCGTAAAGCTCCCCGCGGCTGTAGCGACAGAACCAGGCGGTGGAAAGGGGTGTGGAGGTTTCCACGTAATCCACTTTGCCTTTCAGTTGCGGCAGCTTCTCATAGACGACGGCCATAAGCCGGTCGGTAATGGCCTGCTTGCGCGCCTCATAGTCCTCGCCGCGTTTGCCCCAGGTTGTATCCTTCCAGGGTTCGAACATCTCATAGGTGGTGGGCGCGACCACCTCGATGGTGGCGGTGCCCGGCCAGCGGTTCTGGTAATCGGGGTCCTTGGCGGCGGGGAATGAGAGATAGACCACCGGGAACTCGGCATCCGTATCCTCAAGGAACCGGGCCACGTTGCCGTCGTGGTCCGCGCTGGGGTAGACCCAGAAGTTGGTCTTCGGCAGATCCAGCTCGCTCGGCGTTTCCTTCAGTCCGATGTAGAGGCCAATGTGCGGCATGGACGGATTCACGTGCTCGCGTTGCTTCGGGTAGCCGATTTTCCCGGCGGTTTCACGGGGCAGGAGCTGTTCGAAGGTATTGATGATGCCTGCGTTGCTGATCACCTTCGGGCTGCGGATTTCCTCGCCGTCGGCCATGCGTACCCCGACCGCCTTGCCCTTCTCCACCAGGATCTCCGTGACATCCGCATAGGTAAAAACGTCACCACCACCCTGCTGGATGACGGGGATGATGGTTTTCGCCATTTCCGAGGCGCCGCCCACCGGGTAATAACCGCCGTGCATGTAGTGTTTGGCGATAAGCGCATGGATCAGGAAGCTGGACTGCTTCGGGGTGACCCCACAGTCGCCCCACTGGCCCGTAATGGCGCCGATCAGTTCCTCGTT
>Ga0136603_1000278_pt1 | contig 17513 bp, 14 predicted proteins | sample AntDeeMetagen695_FD_104931 | JGI IMG/M metagenome (GOLD analysis project Ga0136603, IMG submission 104931) | Saline lake microbial communities from Deep Lake, Antarctica - Metagenome TFF #695 | ecosystem: Environmental > Aquatic > Non-marine Saline and Alkaline > Saline | place: Antarctica: Deep... | reverse complement strand
TGCACTAACTGCGGAAACGGATTCGAGAACGGATACTTCTACTGAACACGGAGGCGCTTGCGAAAGTCCCGGGACAACTACGATTCCAAGTGCATTTTCACAAACTCGGTTTGGTAACGACGCGGGAAATTACAATCCGAGCGGATCCGCGACTTCCCGATTTGCAGTCGACCGATTCGATGTGTCCTTCGTCTCAACCCGGATTTGTTCATCAGACGACGACACAACCTCTTTGTTGTGACTGACAACCAGCGTCTGATCAATTCCGAGTTGCCGGACGGTGTCCACAACATTCGCAATCTGGTCTACGTGTTCCGAATCCAGATTCGCCGTTGGCTCGTCCAAGATTAGTGGCGGGAGCGGCGCACCGCCTTCCATTCCTTCAGACAACAGTTTGTAGATTGCACACCGAAGCGCGAGATTGAAGATGTTCTTCTCACCACCCGAGAGATGACGCGGATTCATCGTCTCCCCGCCTTTTTCGTGAACGGTAAGGTGGTACTCCTCGCTGAGTTCGATCCGCTCATACGAATCGCTCTGATACAACTCATCGAACAACTCGTTCAGAACCCGTTCGAGGTAGTGAACGTTCTCACGGCGAAGTTCCGTGCGGAGGGCTTCACACATCGACTCCACGTCCGCAAGTTCGTCTTCCACCGAATCAAGACGCGCCACTTGCGCCTCCAGCGACTCTTTGCGCTCACGGAGGTTCCGGAGATCCTCAACCGTGTTCGATAACTCACCTTTTCGAGTCTGCAACTCCCCGAGTTCCGTTTTTGCGTTCTCGATCTGGGCGTCCAAGCCATCAATCTCAGACACCACTTCATCGTGACTGTCCTGTAACTCGGTGTACTCGTCATCCTCCAACGCCGATTCAAGTTCCGTCTTCTGATCGGTTAGGCCCGACAACTCATTTTCCAGCGACCCAACCGTCGTTTCGAGTTGTTCGGCAGCCTGTTTCGCAGCCTGTAACTGCGTTTCCTTCGTGTTCAGGTCCGTTGCCGTGGACAGCAAATCCTCCAAAACATCCCGCTCCGCCCCCACAGATTCAACTTCCGACTGAATCTCGTCTTTCTTCGCCCGGAGCGTCTTGACTTCCAGTTCGTTCTCACTAATTGTGTCTTCCAACTCGCGGACTTCCGCCTTCGCTTCCTGAATGTCGTCCCTAAGCGACTCTGCCTTCGATACCAGTTCTTCTTTCTCTTCCGTCTTCTCCGTCACTGCCCGCTTCGAATCTTCCAGTGACTGTTTGTTCTCACGGAGTGTCTCGGCATCTTCGCACCGCTGTTCAACAACCTCCAACTCATCTTCCAGTTCGGTTTTCTTCTGCGTCAGTTCACTGATGTGGTCATTCAACTCATCCACATGAGATTGCTGATCCTCGATGTCAAGATGCGACTCATCCTCGATTTCGCGTTCACACGTCGGGCAGATGCCTTCTTCAAGGAGATTCTCGGATTCCTCAAGACTGCGTTCTGCGGCGGTTTTCTGACCCTTGAGATCATTCAGTTCCGCGTTCACTTCTCGAAGCTCCGACTCCAGACGCCCCCGAGTCTCTTCAACTGTTCCAGGGGCGCACTCACTGTCTGCGAACACCGATTCTAACCGGTCGACCGTTTGTTCTGCGCGATCGATTTCCTTCTCATGCGCATTAATGACGGTGCCCAGTTCATCGGCATCAGTGGTTAGTTCGTCAGCCCGATCTTCGTCGCGGTCAATGGAATCGTTCGTGCTTTCGACCTTGCTTTCGTGCGTTCTGATGTCGCTTTCAAGCGACGAAATCTGCTGTTCGATGTCCCGGATCTCGCCGTCCAAGTCATCGATTTCAGAATCAAGCCCCGCCTTCTTCTCTCGGAGGGGCGCGACCGTGATTTGGTCGCCAACCGGGGCGTCATCATCACGAAGTTCCTCGATGTTGTCCGCATCGATACACTCCAGTGACGCCAGCTGCTCACTCGCAGTATCGGCGGTGGTGGTTACTTGGGCAGCAATCGCGTCGACGGCTTCTCGCTTACTGTCTAAATCATCGGCAGTTGCGTCTAACTCCGACTGTTTGTCATCGATTTCTTCCCGGAGGGTGTCCAGTTCGTCTTCCTGATCCTCGAATTCCGCCATGTCATCTGCGATGGCTTCCTTCTCGGACACCTTCTCATCACGCTTGGATTTTATGCGGTCCAATTCGTCTGTAACCTCATCGATTGAATCCTTCACGTCGCCCAACCGCTGTTCCGGATTTCCATCCTCCTTTTCTTCGATCTGGTCTTCCAGGTCATCCACAACGCTCTCTTTCTGATCGTGAACGTTGCTCGCAGCGACGACCGTGCTGTGTGTGCGTTCCCGGTAGTCTTCCAGCACGCCAATCTGGAGCAGTTCATCAATCATGTCCTTCCGGTCGCTGGCAGACGCTTCGATGAGTTTCGAGGCGTCTTCCTGCCGGACGTAAGAACAGTTCGTGAAACTGCTCGCGTCCATGTTGAACAGATCAACAATGAATTCGTCCGTGTCTGTGGGGCCGTCACGCTGGACATCCGGGCCTTCAATCGAGGCGTTGTGTGCAACACCAGAATTCCGTTCTCGGATTTCGCGGTTGACGTGGTACTCGTTTCCGTTGTGAGTGAACCACAGATCGACTTTCATGTGTTCTTCACCGTTCGTGATTGGAGTGGCGAGATTGTCGTCGGACGCGAGCGAGTCCGATCCGTAGAGGGTGAAGTACACGGCATCAAGCAGTGAGGACTTCCCGCTGCCATTCACACCGTGAATTACGGTCACGCCTTCACTGAAGGAGATGTCCTCATCTTCGAAGCACTTGAAGTTGGACATCCGCATTCGATTGATCAGCATCAGTTGCTAACTGGTAGACGGGTTAGACTCTTAATAGTACGGTACAAGCACACGGAAAGACCGGGGAGACTACGACTCAAAACACGGGGGGATCTCCGAGCTACCAGTTCGCTAATCCGGATTGCGACTCCGAATCACCGTTCGCATCGTCACTGGAGTCAGACTGATTAGCACCTGATTGTTCATCCGAAGACTCGGCGTGTTCCTCCCAGTGTTCTCCCCACGAAGAACTACTGTCACTGCCTTCATCCTCGTCTTCGCTTTCGGAGTTGGACTGCGACTGGTCTTCCGTCAGTGTGTTGCCCGCAGAGTCGTCCGGGGAGTTATTGACAGGGCGGTTGAATGCATCCGGGTTGTCTTCCACGGTTTCAGAGAGACGGTCTTGTGAATGCGATTTCAGCCGGGAATCAGGGATGGTGCTGTCATCCCGAACTATGTCCGTGATTTCGAGCGCAGCGTCACTGAGCGGCATGTCATCTAATGCGTCCGTGAGTGCAGCATCCGGGTCCGCGAAATTCACCTCGGCTTCCTGCTCGGTGTTGTCGAATTCACGGGTGTCACGAACCCGGCACAGGAACGCGCCGTTGTCCAATGCGTGTTCCTCAACTGCTTTCACCGTGAACGAATCACCCTCGCCAACGACGGTGATGAAGATGCAGGCGTTACTGACATCACGAGCATCGATTGCGCGCTTCACCTTCGCTAACCCGTCATCGTCATCCAGTTCAACCGTGAATCGGTGGAACGGGCGTGTGTCCAGTTTCTCATGCGTAACATCAACCTCGTCATCGCCGATAGTGATGTCATTGAATCCGCGCGTTGCTTCCTGATCCGATGCCGTTCGGTCGGTCGACCCCGGGTAACTGGCGACCGCGCCAGCGACTTCTTTCGTATTCGGCGTGTGATCATCGCCGAGTAGCACTGCATCGAATGCGATGTTGCTATCGGATAAGACCTCGCGGAGATCCCAACCATGACCGTCAGCAGTCACGGATAACGGATCGAATAGCCCGTGGGCAACAAGCACCGTGTTCGAGTAATCGGAGTCGGTGAAGTTGTAGCTCAGTGACTGGCGTTCAGACCGCGTTTTGTGATCGAGGCCATAGAACGAAACCCCACCCACATCAACTGGGTCGTTATCAAGCCGCGTCACTAACCCCATCGTCTGAAGGATGTCCAGCCATTCCGGGCCACTGCTTTGCCCGTCGTGATTCCCGACCACGGAGAGGAACGGAATCCCAGCTGCTTTGAGGCGCTGAAGCTGTTCAATCGCCACCATGAACGGGTCCGTTCCGGGTTGGCTATTGTGGAACAGGTCACCGCCGTGAACAACGGCATTCACGTCGTTTTCAATGGCGTACTCAATCACGTCGATGAACGCCTGTTTGAAATCGTCTTCGCGCTCTGCTTTGTGGTACTGCCGGTACCCGAGGTGTGTATCAGCAGTGTGGACCACTCGAATCATTACCAGATGATTCTTTCTACTCCGTTAAAATAGCTCGCATCAACGACAAAACACAACGCAATCCAGACGGGCTACGGAGTCAGAGTTTTCTGAATCGTTTCACCGCACGTTTGACATTCCCATTTCTCAATTCGAGCCCCATTCGCAGGGTCCGTCACACCGTTATCGTCAACAACTTCCATCCGCCCGTGACACCGTTCGCTGATACAATCCATGCAGAAACATCGCGCAGCCACAAGCAAAAGAGTGTGGGTGGCACTACAAGTCGTCTTCCGTGCAGGTACACCACCCGGGATCACACGCCCCGGTACACCCACCACTGTAGTCACTCGAAGACGCCCGAGACTTCATGTCAGGGTGTTCGTTAAGCAGTTCAATATCCTCAACATCCAGCGACTCCCCAGCTTGGAACGCTTCATATACTTCTTCCGGAGTGCTGTATTCGCCCATGCAGAGAACTGCAACACGGAACGGGAAAAACGTAGGCTTGCCTTCAGAAACCCCGGTGCGATACTCTGACGCCGTCAGCACTCACTCCAACCACACGATTCGCACGTCTTACAGCCTTCAGAGTAGTAGAGACTCAGGGCACCACAGTCCGGGCACTCGGGGGATTCGCCATTCTGAATCAGTTCACCCACATCCCCGGAGTCGTCAGTGTCAGTCTGACCCGTAGTGTCCGACTGAGATGCCGTCTCGGACTGAGTCGACGTGGACGCAGGTGCGGGCGTGTCAGAATCTTCATCCAGATACCGTTGCATCGCAACGCCGATTGCATCCGGAATGGACTGAATCTGATCGCCGTTATCCCACGCAATCTTCGGCGAGCGCGTCCCAACAAGTTCATCCGCGAGTTCGTTCGGATCAACGCCAGCGCGAAGACCCGTGGAAATCGCCTTCGCAAGCGCCTCAGTGAAGGAATTCGTGAATCCGCCACTGTTGCCGATGTTCGCGAACAGTTCGAACGGACGCCCGTTCTGGTCTTCGTTGATGGTGACGTACACCTTCCCGTACCCGGTTTCGATGCGCTTCGAAGACCCGGGCAGCGAATCGGGGCGCGGGCGCTTCTGCGCCACAGACTCAGACACGGATCCCTGCTCTTCCACCGTTTCCAGCATCGACCCGATTTCCTCGCGAAGGTGCTTCTGGACTTCATCGTGTTCCGCGAACGCGGAGATGCCGCCGAACACGTCCGTGATCTGCTCGATGAGTTGTTCCGCAGCTTCGGACTCATCCGCGAATTCCGCGTTCTGAGCGCGAGTGGTGAGAACCTGCTTCGAGCGCGTGCCGTCGCGGTAGACGGTGACGCCCTTTCCGCCGTTTTCGTAGATGTAGCGGTACACCTCGTCCATGTCCTCGACACTGGCGTCGTTCGGGAAGTTACAGGTCTTGGAAATTGCCGAGTCCACACCTTCCTGACACGCACACTGCACGCCTGCGTGCTGAATTCCGGAGAGGTCGCCGGTTGTGATGAACAACTCGCCGATTGCGTCAGGAACGGTTTCGAGGCCGTCAACGCCATCGAATTCGTTCGCTGCCATCTGCGATTCGGCTTCCTGCTTCACCGCGTCGACGTCGAGTCCGTTCTCCTTTAAGGTGCGCAGGAAGTAGTCATCGAATTCGACAAGCATCTCGTCGCCCTGCACGTCGTCAGAGACGTTCTTGTAGAATGCGACGTTGTAGATCGGTTCACATCCACCAGTTGTGTTCCCGACCATGGATGTGGTTCCGGTCGGGGCGATTGTTGTGGTGTTGTGATTCCGGATTGGGTAGCCGTCTTCCCAGTCGCTGGCGTCTTCACCCGTGTGATGCTCGAACCAGTCCGCGTACTGCGTCGGGTCAGCGTACTTGCTTTCGTCCCAGTTGTTGAACGACCCGCGTTCACCCGCCAGTTCATGGCTGGCGTCTTTGGAGTCGTGGTTGATGTGCATCATGAGTTGGCGCGCGATTTCGTTTCCTTCCTCGGTGCCGTATTTGACACCGAGTTGGATGTAGAGTTGCGCGAGGCCCATGATTCCGAGGCCAATCTTCCGGTTGTTCGCGACGGTTTCTTCGATTTTGTCAACCGGGAAATCGGACATCGTGACGACGTTCTCTAAGAACCGTGTTCCGTACTCGATGCGGTTGTTGAAGTCGTCCCAGTTGATTGCTTCTTCGAGGAATTCGGAGACAGAGTCTTCGAGGGTGGTGGCGTCACTGTCGAATGCTCGCCAGTCGTGGTTGCCGGTGGCTGCGATTGTGGAGAGGTTGATGTGCCCGAGATTGCAGGCTTCGTACTCCTGCAAGGGTTGCTCACCGCAGGGATTTGTCGCATTCATGACATGATCCCCTTCGTAGCCAGCTTCGGTGACATCAACAGGGAACGAGTGCTTCTTATTCACCCGATCAAGGTAAATGACACCCGGCTCACCATTTTCGTGAGCGCCATCAACAATCCGCTCCCAGATGAGTTCCGCCGGGATTGAAAGCTCCTCGCCGACCTCGACATGCTCGCCGAGACCATACCGCTCGTACATGTCCTTCGTTTCCTCCGTGGCGATGTGCGGTTCTTCCGTGCGCGGGTTGATGAACGTGTACGACTCCCCGTTCTGCACCGCGTCCATGAACCCATCCGTGATCCCGACACTGATGTTGAAATTCGAGAGATGCCCCTCAACGGCATTCCGGAGGTGTTCCGGAACCCGTCCCTCATCGTCAATCAGTTCACGGGCTTCCTCAAGCGCGCCCTTGAACGAATTGTGCGTGAAGTCGTCCGGATCATTCAGCCGCAGTGTGTTCGCCAGCGACACGTCCTTGTTCTTCGCGTGGATGAATTCGATCACGCCCGGGTGAGAGACACGCATCACACCCATCTGTGCGCCGCGTCGCGCACCGCCTTGCGCGATTGTTTCACACATCTGGTCGAACGTCCGCATGAACGTAATCGGGCCGGACGCAATCCCGCCGGTCGACCCGACCGTGTCACCGTAGGGGCGGAGTTTCCAGAATGCGTACCCCTGACCGCCACCGCTCTGGAAGACTTCTGCGGCTTCCTTAGCGACTTGGTGGATGTCGGAGATGTTGTCTTCCGGAGAATTAACGAAACACGCGGAGAGTTGCTGAAGTTCGTCTCCAGCGTTCATCAGCGTCGGGCTGTTCGGCATGAAACTCAGGGACTCCATTCCCTCTTGGAACGTGTCCTTCACGTCTTCAACGTGTTCGGCGACCTCGTCCGGGAGTTCCGGGACGATGGTGTCATACGCGAACTTGTTGACGTTCCCCTGAGTTAGCTCCGTTTCGACATCGGCGTCCGCATCGGTTCCGTCTCCGAAGACATCAGCGATGAGTTCATCGCGACGGGGATGGTCCGGTTTCACTTGGCCCGGTGTGACAGTGATGTCCTCAGTATAGTTGGGAGCGTACACTGCCTCGGCGAGTGCGACGTTCTTGGCGACACGGCGGAACAGTTCATCCTGCTGCTCGATGAGGTCACCGTTCTCGTCTTTGAGGAGGTACCGAGCAGGCAGAATGTTGTTGTAAGCGTTACTGGACAGACGCGCTTCGAGTGTGTCTCCTGTGGTTCGCTTCGTGGGGAGACTCACAGAGTCAGCATTGAGTTGCGTTTGGCTCATTGTATGTGATTGATGTTCGGTCGATGCCGAATCAGAAATACACGCCTGAATACGGGGTCGACCGGAGTGTCACGTCGTATGGCGGGGTGATTCATAAACCCTTTGTAGACGATGCGGCACTTGAAACCCCTATAAACAGCCGTTTCAGAGAATCAGGTGTGTTGAGGATTGATGAACAATAACGCTGGGGACTTAGGCGGTATATACGTGTTTTTGTCTATTCTCTGAACACTGAATTCACAGTTCACGAACGGCGAAATCGGAATAATAACAGGTGTCGTTGAGACAGTTGTTTATATCGAATCACGGCCTTTGTGTAGACATGAACGCGGAAGATTTCCGAGAGTATCAACGCGAAATCGGTGTTGGTGAAGTTGTTATCGAAGAAGCTGTGGAGTTATTCGAGGAAGCCAACAGGAACAATTACACAACAGGGTACGCTGAGGGCGTTGTGAAAGCAGCGGTGATGTATCTTGCAGCATCGAAACACAACGAACCCCGAACAATCCGGGAATTCGCTGAAGTCGCTGATGAATCCAAATCTATTGTTGGGAAAACGATGTTCAACATCCGAACGCAACTCGGGATTGAAATTGAACCTCAAAAGCCGGAAGACTACGTTCCCCGGATTTGCGATGCAGTTGGGGCTTCAGAAGACCACAAACAAGCTGCGTTCGCCATGATCCAGAATGCACGATCTGGGGACGAGTATCTGAATGGCAGTCCAAACGCAATCGCGGGAGCAGCAGTGTATGACTGTTGCCCGGGCGCGAATCATGAGGAAGTCTGTGAAGAATCGGGGACGTTGCCTGGAACGCTTCGGAATTGGCGGAAACGAATCAATCCGGATTCTAATCTAAGTTGAAGGAGAGTCGTTGGGGAACGTGATTGTGGCTTCGTCACCAACAGAGATGCCGTATGCGTCGACGGATCCAGCTGGGAGTTCTAAAACGTGTTTTGCAACCCCGGTATAGGTATCGGAGGAGTCTGGTTGGAGGTCCGAATAGAGTTCAGTGACTTTGCCGTCACTATTGATGAACACAATATCGATTGCAAAGTCCATGTCTCGCATCACGTATCCGTGAGTCAATTGGATTGGGTGAACGAAGAGCAACCCAGTTGGAGGCTCCGTGTAGTTGGAAAGGCCAGCGATCCGCGACAACGGAGTTGCCGCAACATCACTATCCACAGTAACGTGAGGGGGCTGATCTGATTGCTGAGAAAACGAGATGCGGGCAGAGTCCGGTGTTGATCGGAGTTCTCGGTGGAAAAGCACCAGAAGGGGAAGTGCAACTATGAGTGTGGGGAGAAGCATGGTTCGCACACTGAGTTGGGCAGTGATGAGCGTAAGCATAGTTGGATTGGCATCGCTCTGGTGAAATTGGTGGCGGGGATCTACGCGGGGCTTTCGGCAGTTACTGCAAATTCTGCGAGGGCATTTCAAGCGTCAGGCGTGTAATTGTTGAGAAGTCAATCTAATCGATCCATGTCACGGTATCGTTGACGCAAAGTTTCGATGATAATCATTTTCTTTGGAACGTTTTTCTCGCGACTCTCATTATCAAGTTCCTTGTTGATTTCATCGGGTATCTCGAAGTTCATTCGCCCCATATCAGGTGAAATTAGGGGAGTGCGTTACATATGCTTTTTCAATTCTACCTGATTCATCAGATACTCAATACAATTCTCGGGGTTTTAATGCGGAAACACCCCTACACGGGAGTATGACTTCAGAAAACACGGACTCAGATTCTACTTCGACCGGGGGTGGAACGCCTGATTTCAAGAAGATTGATAAGATTGTATTCAGATACAGTCTTGATGGACTTCGCGAGGATATGAAACGATTGTATGAAGATGAGGGGCAAAGCTACCGCAACATCAAGCAATATGTCAATAAGCGAATTCTGGAAACGGAATTGGAGCGGAGGGGGCAGGATTTACTGCCGGGTGAAGTGGAGAATTATCTCCGAATTCTCAAGCGCGAAGATGATGATATTAGCCGTGGACAGGCTAATGACGCCCGAGAACGCCTGAAAGAGATGGGCATCAATGTAGGGGAATTGGAGGGCAACCTTGTGAGTCACCAGACCGTTGGCAATTATCTGAAAGAAGAACTCGATGTCGATGTGAAACAGCGCGGCGAAGCCAATATTGAGAATAGCCGGGGAACAATCACTGGGTTGGTTGGGCGACTCCAATCAGTTGCGACTCGTGAAGTTGAGAAGTTGGTGGAGAATGAGTTCGTGAATATCGGGGATTTTGATGTAATGGTGAATGTCCAAGTGCAGTGCCGGGACTGTGGGCGGTTGTACAGTGCATTAGATTTACTTCGGAATCGGAAATGCGATTGTTATGATACAGCCCCGGATCTTGAGGAGGCAGAATCAGCCCAAGAAGCCGCGTAGTGTCTTCTGAATAAAACCCGTTATTGGAGTTTCGGCGTTCCAAACCCCTGTTTACGGGCGTTTGGATACTATTAAGTTACTCTGGCAAAGATGTATAGCCACGATGTCGCAGCAAACACTCTCAGAAAACGCCACGCTCGATGTCACCAACATCGGTGGCATCCAACACACCGAAGTCAACTTCGTCCCCGGAGTCAACATCCTCAGCGGACGCAACGCAACCAACCGAACCTCACTGCAACGCGCCCTGAACGTTGCCCTCGGTGGGCGAATGGGGACCATCCACGGTGATGAAACAGAAGCATCCGTCGAACTAACACTCAACGGAGCCACATACACCCGCAACCTCCAGAAAGCAGGAAAAGGGATCAGTTACAGCGGTGACCCATACACAGAGGATAGTGAATTAGTCGATACATTCGCCAGCCTCCTCGAACACAACAAAATCCGGAGTCTCATCCGGAATCAACCGACGAACGACACCTTCGAGAGTGACTTAGAAGACGAACTGATGCACCCCGTTGATACAAGCGAGTTAGATGAGAAAAAGCGCGAGCTTCTACAGAAAAAAGGGGATCTGAAAGACGAGATTAACGAGCTTAAGAACAAGCAAGATAAACTCCCGGAACTCGAACGGGAAAAGAATCAACTCGAATCAGAGTTAGAGGAGGTAAAGGAAGAGTTTGAAGAAAAGCAGGCTGAACTGGATGAACGGGATTTCAGCAAGGAAGAAAAGAAGGAAGCGAAGCGACTGTCCGACAAGCTGGAACAGAAGAAAACGGACATCGCAGATGTGAACGAAAAGATTGAACGGAAGAAGGACTCCCGGGAGAAAACCAAAGAGGAATTAGAAGAAAAACGAGAGGCATTAGAAGAAGCGAAGGAACAGCGAGATCAGTTATCGCCTGACGGAGACATCGAAGGGCGCATCAGCGAGTTACAGAAAGAAAAAGAGCAGATCAAATCGCTCAAGCAGAAACTTGCGTCGATTCAACAGACGATTCAGAGCATCGAGGAAAATGAATCTGGGATGCGGGATCGCTTCCGCAGTGCAGAAGATGCCGAGGATTTGACTGGGCAGCTTACCGAGGGGGACTCGATTGATTGTCCGGTGTGTGGCGAACACACGACAACAGAAAGCATCGTGGATCAAAACGATGCTATTCGCTCCGAATTCGAGGAAGCGACTGAGAGAGTCTCGAAGATTGACTCTGAAATTTCGGATCTTCAAAGTAAGAAATCGGAGTTTGAAGATGCAGAAACCACCGTCTCGAACATAGAACGGTCAATTCAGAATCTGGAAACAGAGATTTCGCGGAGAGATCAGGATATTGAATCGCTTCAGGAACAGAAAACGGAGTTAAAAGACGAAAGATCGACTCTCGAAGAAAAAGTTGAGGAAACAGCTGAAGCTCGGGAGAGTGACGTTACCGATCTTACCTCGGAAGTGTCTGCACTTGAGGAACGAGTCAGAAACAAGCGAAAGGACTTGGAAAAGACGGAATCGGAGATTGAGAAATTAGAAGCGAAAGACGGTGATATTGATGACTTAGAAGCGGAACGAGAAGAAGTGTCGGACAAGCTGTCTGAGATACAGCACCTGCTCCACGACAAACAGAAAGAGTTCGCAGATCGGTTCAACGAGACAATTCAGGAAGTCATCGATGTGCTTGGATACGACAACCTCGAAAAAATCGAAGTTACGCCGTTAGGAGAGAAACGCGGAAAACCGGAAGCATTCGATGAATTCAAGATGGAAGTCGTTCGGGAAATCAATGGGACAGTAAGCAAAGATCAGGACCTCGGGCGTCTCAGTGAAAGCGAACGCGAGGTTGTCGGCCTCATCACGGCACTCACGGGGTACCTCGTGCATGACGTGAACGAGGACGTTCCGATGCTGCTGATTGACTCCATGGAAGCCATCGATTCGGGGCGAATCGCTACGTTCATCGAGGAATTCGAGGGCGTTGCCGACTACACAGTCGTTGCCCTGCTCCCCGATGCAGACGAGACTGTGAATCCGGATTACCACCGGATCGACGCAGAAGACGAAATCGCAGGGTCACTCGCGGCGTAGACCCGTACACCCACTTTTCGGCGTTACGTTGGTGCTTCAACGCGGTGAAGCGTATCACCGCGTTCTTCTAAACACACCACACGGTCAATCGCGTACATTTCGATGAGCGTCTTCATGTCGACCGTGATTGACGTGTACCCATCCGGTTTCTCAATTTCAGTGACTTCCTCGGCATCCTCACCGATGCAGAATCCCTCAACCGTAGCTGCCCACGAATTCATCTGGAGATATGTGTCTCCCCAATCAAACAGATTCCCAGTGTACACAACATCGCCCGTGTCGAGATCAAGAACCCAGTCACTACTGAACTGTCGAACCATTTGCTTCGATAAACCAGCGTCCCCGGCAAAACCCTGCTGCGTTTACCGACCAAAACGGAGAGTCGCCACGAAGTCACTCCAAGTAGAATTCGAAGCGAGCGCCGCCTTCATCTACATTATGTTCAGCTGAAACACGCCATCCGTGTGCATCCGCGATTTGCGTGATGATTGTGAGGCCAAACCCATTCGAATCCGTGGACGACGGCGCATCAAGCACCGTTTCAAGATCCGCATCGTCACTGAACCCAGTTCCAGTGTCTTCAATATAAATTCCGTCAGAATCGGGGAGCATCCCAATCCGAACCGTGATTTCATCATCGGCAGTCCGGCCATGTTCTAAGCTGTTACAGAACGCTTCCCGGAGAAGGTCTTTGAGAGCAGGACGGGACGCTCGAAGGGAGAGATTCGGTTCAACAGATAACTCCGCATTCTCGGTGTTGAGGCCCGCCCAGACATCATCCGCGAGACTTCGCAGGTCAACAGAGACGAGATCGTCGCCAATCTGGGCGTTCGACACTAAGGTGAGGAGATTCGAGATGGTTTCCGTTGCTACGTTAGATTTTGAGGCGGCATCATCGAGTAGGACTTGAATGTCTTCAAGATCAGTTGCAAGTTCATCCGGGAGAGAGGATTGCTCCGTGTCTGTCTCAACAGAATCGAGTACCGTATCCAGTGACGTTGTTGCCTCTTGCAGATACTGATTGATGAGTTGGATCGACGTCGATACATCATCGCCTAACGCAACTTCCAGTTCCTCAATCAGTGACTCATGGCGTAGTTCTTGAATTCCGTACTCTCGGTTTTTCGCACCGCGTTCCTGTAATTCGAGGAGATTCTCGATTCGACTTGCAACAATATCGGGGCGAGAGGCAATATGCGTTCGAAGAACAACGTCAGACGCCGCCTCTACATCATCCTCAGACAAATCATCCCCAAGGCGGTTGATCTGTGAAACAAGGACAACAGGCAATTCAGGGGCGATGCTGTGGAGTTGATCAAGGAACCGATTAGACCCAAACTCGGTGACTGGAGTTTCCAGAAACACACAGTCCACACGGTCATCATCGACCGCCTCAAGCACGGTATCCGGTTCAATCGCAGTTGTTATCGAGAACTCGGGGAGAGACTCCGTGAGGGATTCAGAGACAGTGGTGACTGAATCCTCAGAATGGCCAGCGTAAAGCACGCGGGTAGCAGTAGGCATACTTGGAGCGAGACACCAACGGGGGAAAACCATTACGCGATTGCCGAGACGGCGAAAACAGGCGATTCACTCGGATGCTGAAACGAGATTCGCGTCTTCAGCTCTCTCGCGGAAGGCATCGGTGATCATGTCGATGCCGTCATCACGGACTTCGCTCAATGCGTCAATCATCGTTTCAAGTTCTGTGTCAATATCATAGGTCTTGTACCGACACCCATCAGACTGAACGGTGGAAATGACGAACCCATTCCGATCTAATTCTTTGAGGCGGTCGAATAACCGGCGGTTGGAGAGTTCTCGATCGCCGAGTTTAGTTGCAAGGGCGCTGTATCGCTGATAGATGTCACGAGTGCGAACAGGATCATCAGACTTGAATTGGAGATCGACAATTGCGCAGAGGGCGAGATGACTGTGTTTGTCCAGTGTCCGAATGCCCTCTAACAGATTCCGTTTCTTGAGGCGGTACTGAGCGCGGTCGACGTGATCGGTCGTGATTGAATCTGCATCGAGATCGTCGTCATCACTGCACAAGTCGCGAGTGACCTCACCAGCTTTGTACAGGATTCGAAGGGCTTGCCGCGCACTCCCTGATTCCTGCGCAGAAATCGCCGCACAGTACCGGAGAACGCCGTCAGAAACAACGCCATCGCGGAACCCTGCTTCAGCTCGGCTTTTCAGGATGTCGAACAGTGGTTCCGGGTCATATGGGGCGAACTGGATTTCTTCATCACAAAGCGTGTCCAGTGTCTCCGGGGCGAACGAATCGGTGAGATTGTAGTCATTCGTCACGCCGATGATTCCGGGTTTGCATTCCGTGGCGTTTCCTTGGGAAACTGCACGCGGGATTTCGTACAGAAGGTCATCTTCGTCTTCATCTAACCCGTCAATTTCATCGAGAACGATGAGAATTGTGCCGCCACACGCATCCAATTCCTCGAATAACGTATTGAACACCACGCGCTTTGAATGCCCGGATTCGCTGAAATCAGGCGCATCTCGGAGTTCACGGAGTTCGTTCACAATTTCGATTCCGAGTTGGTATGAAGTATCGAGACTGCGGCACTGAATCGTGATTGTGGTGAGATCCACGGGCTTGTCTACAATTGCCTCGTGCAGATCACCGAGGATGTGGTTCGTGGCAACTGTTTTCCCAGTCCCTCGGTTCCCGTATACAAAGATGTTTTTCGGAAGATCGCCTTTCACGACCGGCATGAGAGCCGATGCGTACTCGTCTAATTCGTCTTCGCGGTTATAGAGGCGTTCCGGGTTGTAGTTCTCGCGGAAGGGTTCCTCAGTTTCGAAGATATTGTCAACTCTCTCAAATCGGTTCATCGTGGTGTGGTTTGTACGGAGGTGAGATATACCTAAAAACCCTCGCGTCCCGACACGCCGGAGCGTCACAACAGGGGGGCGGTGCGTCATGACAACCATGACTGTCCCACCTGTCATGAGTCGGCGTTCTTTAAATAGGGACACACACCCCTCATTTCAGCACTGCTCCTCGGTCGAGCGCCGAACCGAATCACGAACCCCCAACTCTCCAGATTCTCCACCTAATATGTAACTTAGTAGAATAGTAAGGAAGCCCTCGAAGTTGAAGCCTTTAAGTTTCCATATAACGTGTGTTACTGTACTGCGCCATTTTAGCAGGATAGAGGGTCGTGACCACTGTCCTGCTTAGGCACGGGAATCAGTTCCGCGAGTTTCTCACCGAGGCAGTGCTGAAATCCGGGGGGTGTGTGTCTTTATAATAACGGCTGAGTCCCGACACTGATGCGGGTCATGACGCACTGGTTAGTACACTGCCGCTGACACGATCACAGACGGAACGGTACCGACCCGGCAACTCAAAACAGATTCCGGCCCCGGGAACTACTCGGAAGATCGAACCGCGCGCGAGACAGACTCCAGAATCACATCCCGTTCTTCAGGCCCCGAATACGCACCCGCGACTTGGATGAATAGCATCTCCCCACACCACCCAACACGGACATCCGGCAACGACAATTCACTGTGAACCGCCTCACACACGGACTCTGGTGCAGAAACACACACAAAGCGCGGTGACGCAACCACGCCAACATCCTGGATCGATTCGAGATACCACCGGGCAATTCGCGCCGAGGAGATTGGGGCGAAAATGAATCCATCAATCTCATGCACTGGGAGTCCATCGACATCAATCACGTCACGGTCTGTTAATTGGCCGTGAATTTGTCCACCGTGGTCTTCCCAGAATGACAACGCAGATTCTGCGTCAAATGACCCCGCAGTAAGCAGAATCAGCTTTTCAGTATTCACATCACCAATCAAAGTGAATACTTCTCCCAACCCATCCAGTGTCGCTAACTTGCCGTAATCAGAGTCTTGGAACCACGTCGCTGATCCGAATCGCTCCCGAACCCCATCCGGGATTCCATCACATCCCGCATTCAACTCTGAGTCAGCAATCCGACCCTCAATCGCGCGTTCGAACTGATTCAAATCCACCGAATCCATATTCGACCGAGGGAATTTCACCGAGTTTTGCAGATCCGTTGCCTCAGTCTTATCCCCAGAGAACGACCCCCGGAAAATCACGCTGTGTTCTATATCCTGACCGAGCATGGACACAAGCGCAATCCCTCCCATTCGAGTATCTAACTCAACTGGGGATTCTTCCCAAATCTCCCCGACCCGGGTGTTATCTATTCGGAGTTGCGAAATCGGTGCAGCGACACGGGGACTGGACGCTAACGCAGCTAAACACGCGATTGGTGACGGTTCTGTGTGCGACCCATACGCGAGTAACTGCGTTGCAATATCGTACCCAGAAACAACCGGGTGTTGGTGATCAGGACCACAGACAGATGTAAGAACCAATTCGTCATCCGCCGAATTTTGCCCCTGACTTGGCCCACCGTCCATGAATGCGGTTGCATCAACACCCTCGCTATCATCGTTATCACCGTCCTCGACTGAGTCATCGTCTTCAACGTCAGTCAATTCCTGTACTGGGTCTTTCACATCAGTTGGCGCGGGCGCGTCTGGGAGTGTTTGAGGGATGTCAACCCCAATCCCGACTCCAACATCAGCATCTGCTGTTCGAAACACGTCCAGTGCTGTTCCCTGCGAGATCACTGGCTGGACCTCGAACGAGATCCCGAGTTCTTTCGCGCTCTTGATGAGGAAGCCAGTTGCAACGAGCGACTCCGAATCCCGCATCGGAATGAACATCACTGACTCCGCGTGAGCGATCCGAGCAGCTGTTTCTGCGATTGTGTCAACACGGGATTTGAGAACGGTGTCACCAGGAAGGTCTGACGGTGCCGTGGTGGATGTGGTTGTAGAATCTGACATGGCGTCTTTTCTGAATCGGCGTATATCAACGTAAGTCATCCACCGGCTTGAACCCTCGATTGATGACACTGAAGGACGCGAATGGAACAAGAGTGACATCCTCCCCGTCGTAAACGACGGGGCTTCCCGTACCGCACGTTGGGATATTTGCTGGTCTACGACACGGCTTGTTCTCTCGTGTGAAACGTCCCGCTCTCGCGGTCGAACAAGTATGTCGATGGCTGTGCCACACAGCCGTTACTCCT
>Ga0136603_1000164_pt1 | contig 24558 bp, 23 predicted proteins | sample AntDeeMetagen695_FD_104931 | JGI IMG/M metagenome (GOLD analysis project Ga0136603, IMG submission 104931) | Saline lake microbial communities from Deep Lake, Antarctica - Metagenome TFF #695 | ecosystem: Environmental > Aquatic > Non-marine Saline and Alkaline > Saline | place: Antarctica: Deep... | reverse complement strand
GCAGCGCTGTCGTCGTACGCGATGCACGAAGAGGATCCGCAACTCGGTGCTCGCGTGAATGTCGAGGGCTTCGTCAACATTGTCGAGCAAGCGCGCCAAGACGGGTGTGACACCGTTGTGTATGCATCGACGTCGTCGATATACGGTGACCGGACTGAGCCATCTCCCGAGTCGATGGAGGTTGCGGTCAATACCGGGTATGAAGCCTCCAAGCTCGCTCGCGAGCAGTACGCCGAGTACTTCGCGAACCACTACGACATGTCGATGGCCGGGATGCGGTTCTTCTCCGTGTATCAGGGCTACGACGGCGCCGAGGGTCACAAAGGCGAGTACGCCAACGTGATCGCACAATTTGCCGACGACATCGCACATGGCCGCCAGCCCAAATTGTACGGCGATGGTACCCAAACACGCGATTTCACTCACGTTGACGACGTCGTGCGGGCGCTCGAAGTTGCTGGTGAAGCACAACTGACCGGCATTTACAACGTTGGAACGGAAGAGTCGTACAGCTTCAACACGCTCGTCGACATGCTCAACGAAGAGCTTGGCACCGATATCGAGCCAACCTACGTTGAGAACCCAATTCCGGAGTCAGTGTACGTGCATGATACGTATGCCGACATTACGAAGCTCAATGCAGAAACCGGGTGGGAGCCACAGATTTCGTTTGCTGAGGGACTCACGCAGGTGTGTACTCCGTATAAGTAGGCACCACTCAACGTGATGATTTAGGACCGTAATGTGAGTGGTGTGACCACTTCATAATAAATCGAATATTATCTGTGATATACGGCAGTAGCTTGCTGCGTTAGGATAGGCTCAACGCGGACACGAGATGGTCCTGAGAATGCCCAATGTAGCGGGGTTCATCCGTACTGTGACGGATGTAACACGGTCGGTGAATTCGCGCTATCAATTTGTAGAACAAGTTTCATATATGTGGCCGCTAACCGATGTATAACTGCAAATTCTAGAAATATGGCCTCTACTACACACCAACCACCGGTTGGACAGAATGGAACCGTTGCTGATCGCAAGTTGAGCGCTGATGAGCTGCTCGTTGGACAGGACTCGGACACCACTCCTCAGCTGTCTGTGGTGATGCCGACACTCAACGAAGAATCCGGTATTCGGACGTGCATTGACTGGATCAAAACGGCGATCGAAGAGCTACAAGTGCCGACTGAGATCATTATCAGTGACAGCTCAACAGATCGGACGCCCGAGATCGCTCGCGAGATGGGTGCAATCGTCGTCGAGCCTGACGGGAAAGGGTACGGCTACGCGTATCGGTACGCCTTCGAGCGCACGCGCGGTGCGTATATCGCGATGGGCGACGCCGACACCACATACGACTTCAAGCAGATTCCGCGGCTGCTAACCCATCTTGAAGAGACAGGTGCGGATATGGTGATGGGCAGTCGGCTTGACGGCGAGATCAAAAATGGGGCAATGCCGACGCTCCACCAGTACATTGGGAACCCGGCGTTGACGCGGTTTCTGAATACGTTTTACCGCGCTGGCGTGAGCGACGCACATAGTGGCTTCCGTATCTTCACTCGTGAGGCGTACGAGACGATGGACTGGGAGACAACCGGGATGGAGTTCGCCTCCGAGATGATCATGGACGCTGGCGCCAAAGATCTCGAGATCGTTGAGGTGCCGATCGTGTATCACGAGCGGGAAGGCGAAGAGACGCTTGAGAGCTTCCGTGATGGGTGGCGACACGTCCGGTTTATGCTGGTTAATGCTCCTGGCTATCTGTTCTCGGTACCGGGGCTGTTGTTGACGATCTTCGGCGTTGCGGTTATGACGATCGCACATACTGGCGTGGCGCTCGGTGAGGTGACACTCGGCGTCAACTCGATGATCGCTGGGAGTCTGTCTGCGATCGTGGGTGTTCAAGTCGGATCGCTTGGGGTGTTTGCGACGGTCGCCAGTGACCCGATTCAGCGGCCCGAAGATCCGATCACGTCGTGGATTACTCAGTATGCAACGCTTGAGCGGGGGGCCACTGCTGGCGTCATTGCGTTCGCTGCTGGTGGTGTGTATGCTAGTTGGCTGATCGTCGATTGGGTCCTCAACGGGTTTGGTGCCGTGCCGTTCACGAGTTCGGCGCTCGTCGCGTTTACCGCCGTCGTCGTCGGCATCCAACTCGTGTTCTCGTCGTTCTTCTTGAGCTCGGTGAACTGATCGCGTTCGACGTTCGATCGTGTGTCGGTGACTTCCGGTGGCTTCGTGCGCGGCGTGAATGTTGTAGGGTAGTTTTTCGTGCTGATCGTGAGGTAGATGGCTCAAGAGATCTCTGTGAGGTGTGTCGAGCTGTCTGGGTGTGGGTGGACTGATTCTTTGGGGCGGTATGTGACGCTTTGAGTCGGTGTCTTGTCGTAAGTGTGTTTGTGGAAACTGGCTCTGATCGCAATGTGCCTGGGATACCGATTATTCGTCGGCACCCGTGTTGGAGGCCAAGGAGGAGTGCATACAGCACCATTCCAACGATGCACAGCCACCCGGTGATGAACCGCTTGAACATGGACTGTGCACTATTTGCGGGCACATCACCTCGTTATCTAGTGGCTACTTGGACGCCAGAGGTCGGCGACCCCCTGTTAGTGTGACTGTGGAGGATTGATCTCTTACCACTCGCCGTTGGCTGCGGCTGTGTACGCCTCAAGTGCGTCTGTGGCGACCCGATCCCAGTCGAACTGTCTCGCGTGTGTCTCTGGGTCGACTGCTGGTCGCTCCCCCGTCAGCGCCCGTCTGAGTACTGCTGTAACGTCGGTTACTGTTGCCTCTGTGAGGAATCCGGCTTCACCAATCACTTCGTCTGCAGCGGAGTCAGGGTGGTCTGCTGCGATCACGGTACAGTCGGCGGCCATCGCCTCAGCGTACGTGAGGTCGAAGCCCTCTCTGGTGCGTTGAATCCGGTGGGAAGAGTAAATACAGATCGCCTGACGCAGAAATCTCAACACACTTGATATTTTAATTACTCAATTGATACGTAACGCATTACTGAGCACTCTAGATCGCGCATTGATATACAATTTCTGCATGCTTGGCGACCCAGTCACCGTCGTACAACCAGACAAGTGTGACGAACACTGGTGGACGGTACATCCAGTACGGTGTTGAGGGCCTCCGTAAGGGTGTCAAACGAAGCTCACGAGAATAGTCAATCACAGTTACTGTGTACTCCGATTATGATGTTCCTTGCCAATCTCTGCAGGGTACGGTCGTGCTGAACGCGATTCGGATCTCGTCGCCCTCTGGCGGTTTGCCAACCGAAAGAAAGGTGAACTGGTATGTCGACACTCGATCCAATCGAACCTCGAAACGCACTTGAATTGTACCTCGCGGACAAGGAGGGAACCCTCTCTCAGAGTTCCATCCGGTCCCATCGGTGGCGTGTCTCCACGTTCGTCGACTGGCTCGACGAGCGAGGGACCACCAACATGAACGAACTGACGGGTCGCCTCGTCAAAGAGTACCAACTCGACGGCCGAAAGGCGAACGACTGGGCTCCGTCGACCGAGAAATCGATGATGACCACCATCCGGGTGTTCATACGGTGGTGTGAAGGCATCGAGGCCGTCGAGAGCGGGCTCTCCGAGCGCGTCCAACCCCCGACAATTTCCGGCGACGACGACGTTCGCGACGAGCAACTTGACGCGGAGACGGCTCAAGAAGTTCTGAAAAATCTCGACCGATTCCACTACTGTAGTCGGCCCCACGTGACGCTGGCAGTGATGTGGCATACGATGGCCCGCTGTGGCGCCGTTCGCTCGCTCGATCTCGACGACTACGATGCAGAGAAACAGTCTCTCCGGTTCAAACATCGGCCTGAGACCGGGACGCCGCTCAAGAACAAACAAACGTCCGAGCGCCACGTCGCCATCTCGGAGTCGCTCGCTGACCTCCTCGATGACTGGGTCGAGCTCAAGCGCCCTGCCGTCACCGACGAATACGGTCGAGAGCCACTCATTACCACCACGAACGGGCGCATCGCAAAGGGCACGATATCGGGATACGCGTACAAGTACACCCAACCATGCCGGTATAAACGGCGATGCCCGCTCGATCGGAACCCCGAGACGTGTGAGTCGACCGAGCACGCCAAGGTCAGTAGCTGCCCGGAGTCTGTCTCACCCCACCCGTTTCGGCGCGGATCGATCACGCACTGGCTCCGCTCCGACGTTCCAACCCAGATTGTCTCGGATCGTGCTGACGTCTCTGAAGGCGTTATCGACAAGCACTACGACGAGCGCACTGACCAGGAGAAAATGGAACAGCGACGGGAGTATCTAGAGGACGTGTAGGTGGTTCTCGCCAGCGTGACCGCACCCCACCGATAGAGTTTTTAGCATTCCGTGAAAATTGAAAAACATGGCAGAATCAGCTGTATCACAGTCACACCCCCTTGATACGATGCTGGCCGTCTCCGACGTAATTCGGAACGACCGGCTCGCCCAGCTTTACGCCCGTGTCCTCGAACTTGACTCTCCAACTGTCGAGGAACTAGCGGAGGGCATCGAGAGTTCGACGACAACCGTCTACGAGGATATCAAACACCTCGTGGAGATCGGTCTCTTGGAGCGTGTTACGGAGACGCAGCCGCACCGCTATCGAGCGAGCCGCGTCGATATGACGATTCAGGCCGGCGGGGAGACGTTCCAGATCACTCCGACGCTCCTGGTTGCCCTGGCGGAACGCCAATCGAACGAGAATATCAGCCTTTACATCGACCGCCACGGTGTGAGCGGACTCGCAACGGCAATCGAGTACGCTCGAGCGTACACGCAGTCGAAAATGAACGCCCGGATCATGGCTCGTGAACAGGATATCTCCGTCCTCGAAGCAGAAACCATCCTCCAAGAACTCCAAGAAATCATTCTGGAGGCAGAGCCTGATATCTCGACAAGTCTTGATATCGAGGAGCTTGACGCCGCCGTCGATGAACGCCTGGAAAAATAGTATCCGTGTCAGCGCAACTCTTCCCGTCTGTCGAGAGCCATATCATCGACGCGAACCTCTTCATTCGGTTCGAGCGCCACGACACCGTCCGTCTACTTGAGCGGGCTGTCACCGAGGATGATATCGTCCTTCTCTTGCCCACACGAGTGTACGAAGAACTCACGCCCGAATCCTATCCTCATGGAACTCCCCCGGTTGAGGATGCGCTCGAAGCCGGCTGGGTACAGCTTCTTGAGGAGGTCGACTATTCCAATCCGGTCGTTTCGGCGACAATGGATATCGTTCGCCAGTATATCTCTGCCGCTACCGACCGCCCCGAGCACACGATAGAGCAAGCAGATGCGGAAGTTGGTGGGGCAGCAGCAACACTCCTCGAACAGGGGCAGACAGAATCAATCGCCATCTACACGAATGACCTACCGGCGTTCCGCGGAATTGAGCGGGCACTCTCACAGCACGGCTACGAGGAACCGGTTCAGCTCGTCAAGGCATTCGATTTTTCCAAATCTGTCGAAAATCGGTACCAGTTCTCTGGGTAACTCTCTCCCCGTATTTTCCCCCCGTGAGGCTTGCGAGTTCGCTCATCGAGAATTTCGCTTACGGCTTGTCGATGAGAACATCGAGAACGTCCTGCATCGCTTGGTATCGGAATACCCGATCCTCCGGGAACGGATACTGCAACTCTATCGAGATCGACTCTTTCCTATTAGGCATACGATTCCTATTAGGAAACAGTATCAAACACTGTCGGTGAACTGGTCCAATTACAGCGTGCTGGATTGCGGCTCTCTTGGGTCGGTTTGGCTCTGTTGGACTCCTCTGCACCAGACAAAAGTGTGCTGAAAATAGAGGTGACAGCCGTACGGCGACACACGAACACACCGTGACGCCTCCCGGCCGAGGCAAACTCAGAGGTCCTCGACGTACTCTCGCCGCGCTTCGCGTCGGTCCGACTCGGTGCTCATGTCGTACCACCTTTCAATCGTGTCTGGGTTGGCGTCACACCGCTTCGAGATGACGTCCTCGGTGGGGACGCCGTTGGCCCTGAGATGGGTGATGTACCCTCGACGGACGGGATGCGGCGAGAGGGATTCCGGACAGTCATAGGCGGCGTTGTTCGTCTGTGCGGCGTCACACGTGTCTGGATCCTCACCAACCGGGCAGTCCTGGCCGGTGGCACACGGGCGGGTCCAGGCGTAGACGTACTGGCGGATCGTGCTCTTCTGAAGCCGCCCGTTCCGCGTCGTTACGAGCGGCTCTCGTCCGTTGTCGTCGGTGACGGCGTTCCGGTTCTCCTGAATGTAGCCGTCGATCGCTCGCGCGGCTTCCTCGGAAATGCTGAGTTCGCGCTCGGCGTCGTAGCCGTTCTTCAGCCTTGTCCCTGTTTCCTCCCGGTTGACGACCGCTAGGTAACGCTCATCGGCGTCGTAGTCGTCGAGGTCCAATGCGTAGAGCGTGGACTGTCGGATCCCGGTCTCCGCGAGGATGGCCCAGACGACGTGTGCCTTGGTGAAGGGCCGGTACGTCTCCAGGTGGTCGACGATTTCCTCGGCGCTCTCTCGGGCCAGCCAGCGCTCGTCCTGCCCCTCGTGTTTGGAGAGCGTCGGGAGGATGACGAGCTTGTGGAACCCGTGGTCGAACACGCCACGACGCTCGCAGTACTGGAGGAATTTCCGAAAGGCAGCCAGACAGCTCTTGATCGAGGACGTTGCCTCAAGTGAGGACTCTTCGTGGAGGTAGTTCTGGAACTCGTCAAGTGTTTTGGGCTGGACGGTCCCGAGGTCCTCGATGCCACCTTTCGCGCAGAACTCCTGGAAATACTTGAGTCGGTTTTTGTAGGCTTTAACGGTGTTCGGTTGGACGTCCCAGGGGTTGGTGTCAAGGTAGAACTCGACGACGTCGTCGACCGAGACAGCCCCGGAGAACAGTTGGTCGGCGTTCGGGGTGTTGGTCGTTTCCGAATCAGTGTACGGCTCGGCGAGATTGGTCGGTGAGCTGTTGGTCTGGCTGTTGGTACTCTCTGTTGGTCGGGCAGGGTTGGTGTGGGTGTCTTGGGACCGACCAACCATCCCGGGAGCTGGCGTCTCGGGACCATGGGGCTGCGGCGTTTGGTGGGCATGCTGGCCCGGGTCCGTGACTACTTCCCCGCCGTCAGTCCGGACCTCACGAGTCGGGTTTTCTGCGTCGTTCTCGTGTTGGTCGGGATCGGTCATGTGTTGGTCGGGGTTCTCCGGGGTGTCTTTGGGCCGGTCGAATTCGTCGGAACCGTCGTTTGGGCCGGTCATTCGCCGACCAACTCCGTACGTTGGGGGACTCGGTTACTAGTTCCAATGGGCCAGTGGCCGGGGCGGAATGTCGTGATGGGTCGGTAGCACCGACCATTGATGTCCGGAATTGGCCGGGACGTCGGGTGACGGGTCCGATGTACACCCTTTGTTCTCGTAGTCGGATTCCCCCGAACAGTCGAGCCAGGGAGCTCGAGGAGGGATCCGCCGGGGATTTCCTCGTAGATGGTCGGGGTATTGGCCGGGGGGTGGACGAGCACTCCCGGTCGTCGATGGTCGGTGAATGGTGTCTTTTCGGGCTTGAGTCCAAATCGAATTCGTCGGGTTTGGGCCTCGTTGACAGTTCCTGACCATTTATTCCGGAAGTCAGTAGTCGGGTCGTTCTCTGTCGCTCCTCGGCCAGTATCGGTCACCGGGGATCGACGTGGTGTGCGGGCACCTGAATGGTCGGTCGCGGATGTTGGTGTCACCATGTTCGCTGTCTAGGTAATAGATCGTCCCGGTATGGCAAAGTAGTGATGGATGAAAAAGAGTATAGATTTAGGCAGTAATTTACTAACTATGACTGATGAGCGAGACACCACTGGCGACGAACTGTTCACCGGCGTCGAGGACATCGACGATGACCGGGAGTTAGCGCCGATACTCACGCCCGAAGACCGACCACGCGGAATCCTTTCCCCGACCGACCGGGAGTATCTCTGCGGGCACAAAGAGTACGCCCAACCCCAGACGGATGCGAACCGACGGCAGGCCATCCGCGAACGGGTCGTGAACGGGCTCGAGGACTTCGCGTTACTGAGCGTTCTCCTCGAACCCGGGGAGCGGGAGAAGGTCTTCGCGGAGCTCGGGCAGGAGGAAACCGACGAGGCCCTTGCGTCGATGGTCGCTTTTGCGTATCTCGGGGTTGAGGGGGATCGTCATCGGTTCGAGACGTGTCTCGAGCACGGCATCCTCCAGGGGGCGACTGTCGGCCAATTCTCCCAATCAGTTGGTCGGGCGACCGACGCGGACGTGTCCATCTCGGTCGAGTACGACCCCAATATCGAGGCGCTGTATCAGCGTTTCGAGGATAATGGGGAGTTGACCGACGCCGATATCGGGGCGCTGGTTCGGGCCGGGAGAATTGGTGAGGATGATATCGAGGAATTGGCCGAGACGTCCGGAGGGTTTCCAGGTGTTTTCGTCGGGAAGGGAGCTGAATCTGGGGAGTAATAACGTCAATCCCGGATGTTGGGAAGTGCCGATTTTAATCAAGTACCGTCAATGGCCGCTTGGAACGCCGCTTCTGCTTGGTCAGCAACCCTGTCCCAGTCGTACCGGTTGGCACGTTCGACCGGGTTCTCCGGTGGCCGCTCGCCATCGAGCACGCGCTGTAGAGTTCCGCTGAGAGCATCGACAGTTGGTTCGACAAGGTAACCAGCGTCACCAATCACCTCATCAGCTGCAGAGTCAGGATGGTCGGCGCCGATGACGGTACAGCCTGCGGCCATCGCCTCCGCGTAGGTGATCCCGAAACCCTCGCGCGTGCTCGGTGAGGCGAACACGTCCGCGGCGCGCATGTGGCCCAGGACGTCCTCGTAGTCGTCGAGGAAGCCTAGGAACTGGACTCGGTCGGCATGGGTTAGCGTCCGGTGTTTGGCTTCTAGGCGCTCGCGTTCCGGGCCGTCGCCGATGATCCCCAGGGTGGCGTTGTGGTCGTCGGCGATGGCGTCGAACGCCTCGAGCAACTGGTCGACATTCTTGTGCTCGATGAGGCGCCCGGCGAAGAGCACGTCGTAGCCCTGCTCGGGGAGGGGAGCGTTCTGGATCTGCTCAACGTCGATTCCGTTGGGGATGGTGCGGATGCGGTCGCGTGGGGAACCGATTTCCGCGAGGCGGTCGGCGGTGATGCCCGAAACGGCGATGGGGTGCTGTGGCGTGCGCGCGGTGAGGTGTTCGGTAAACTTGCCGAACGGGGCGAGGTGGCCGAGGTACTCGGTCCAGTAGTCGCCCCAGACCTCGTGCTAGGTGGTGACCAGCGGGGTGTCGGTGCCGACGATGGCCAGCTTGGCGGCGAGGACGGGGAAGTACGGGAATACGGAAGCGACGAGATCGTTCCTATAGATTATTCGTGGTCGGCAATCTAAGGTTATTAATTGATTTTGTTGCGTATTTTCTCAAGTACTTGTTCGTGTTGCTGGTACCAATCTATGGTCTCTGAGAGACCTACTTCTAAAGGAGTTGGCTCTAACCCGAGTAACGCTCTTGCCTTCTCAATTTGAGCGACGAATTTTTCGGTATCACCCGTCCTGTTAGATTGAATTGTGTAGTCTGGACAGTCCTTGATTTGATCGACCATCTTCTCGGCTAGCTCTGAAAGTTGTATACCTTGTCCAGATCCGATAGTGATTGCTTCTCCAGATAGGGAATCCCGTTTATTCACTGTTTGAACAATAGCATCGACGACATCATCCATGTATACGAAGTCTAATAGCTTCGAATTTCCATAGACCGTGAGCTTTTCACCCTGTGAACCAAGCGAAATGAAAATAGGGATTACGCGGGCATTGAGGTCGTAGGGTCCATAGACGTTCGCAAACCGTAGCGTCGTCACATTAACCGAAAAACACTCTTGAAATGACGTGGCAATTGCCTCAGAGCCAATTTTACTTGCCCCATAGGGATTAGTGGCTTCAATAGAAACATCGTCTTCTTGGGGTCTGATCTCGGGGCCATAGACTTCGCGGCTTGAGGCAAGGATCACATCAGCGTCGATTTGTTGAGCATGTTCCAGTACACGTTCTGTCGTCCGTATATTCTCGACAGCCAGAGATGGGTTTTCAAGCGTTGATTGGACTTGGGAATGTGCTGCGAGATGGATAATCACATCAGCAGATGGGAGCTCCGTTTCAGCACATAGATCTTGTTGAAGAATACGGGTCTCTAAATCCCACTCGCTCGGTTCTTTGTCAACACCCACAACTTCGTATTCGGATGATTCAAGCTGTTTAAGCAGGGCTGTTCCAATAGCCCCACTTGCTCCAGTCACGAGAATTTTCGTCATTAAGTATCAGGCGATTCTGTACCAAGGTATATCGATTTACCGACTCAACTGTCCAGCTACCGATGCGAAAAAGCAATAGGGTCAAGTGCTAATTGGATACACAATGGAAAGCCTCTCTGTATTAATTTGTCTTGATCATTATCCCCCAAGCGATGGAGGAATTGAAGTAGTGGCGGAAAATCTAGCAAATGAACTCGTCGCAAATGGACACGAAGTAAAAGTACTCACACTCGGCTCAGAAGAATATGGGGAATATGAAAACCGTGATGGTGTCGATGTCTATAGAGGAAAACGAATTGATTTGACTGAAATCATTGGTCTTCAAAGTAGTATCTCCCATAATTCGCCACTCAAGTTGTGGAAACTCCTCCAAGAATTTGATCCAGATATAGTGCATGTACAGGGTCGATTTTTCTTTAACACGGTACTAGGTGCGCTCTTCGCAAATAATCCCCTCAGGGATCGGCCAAAATTTGTCACGACGTTCCAAGTTGGAGATATTGACAATATATCGGGGGTTGGCGGTTCAGTTGGTCGAATTTATGATCAGTTTATTGTTCGCGGCTTGCTGTCACGGTCAGATGGCGTCATCACCGTAAGCAATGCTGTTGCCGAGTACGTTCAGTCGTTAGGAATCCCCAGGGAAGAGACAACAGTAATTCCAAACGGAGTTGATTGTGAGGAGTTCACCCCTCACCGGGAGACTGAGGACGAGGACGTGGATATCATATATGTTGGAAGATTAATTGAAAACAACGGTCCTGATACCTTCATTCAAGCCCTCCCATCTGTTTTCGAGCAATATGGTGAAGAGACCTCTGTCGTAATAGTTGGTGATGGGCCGATGAAGACAGAGTTGGAGACAGAAGTTGCATCTTTGGGAATAGAGGACTCTGTTACTTTCACCGGCCGAGTTTCACATGATCGCGTAGCTGATCTCATGGCGAATGCAAAAGTCTTCTGTCGGCCGTCTCTGACGGAGGGCCTGCCGCTGACGACGCTTGAAGCAATGGCAAGTGGCTGTCCACCGGTAGTAACGCCGGTCGCAGGCGTTCCAGAAATCGTTGAAGATGGGAAGACTGGAAAATTAGTATCGGTCAACGGCGCCGAAGACGTTGCTCAAGCGCTTGCGTCGTTGCTAAACAATTCAGCAGAGCGATCTACTATTAGTGCTGCTGCAAGGGAGTTTGTCGTTGGAAACTACGACTGGGAGAGTCGGGCAGAGAGTGTATTAGAGGTATATCAAGAAGCGATCCATTCAGAGGATTAAATATAGCCGAGATCCTCCAGTCGTGATTCCGTCTTGTTGCTTACTGACGGATCAACAGACGAAGTATGCTGGTCAAAGCTTTCTAGCCAGTCATCGAGTTCTGATTCCAGTTCACTGAGTACATCTTGATGTTCGTCAGATAGATCTGTCTGCTCTTCAGGATCATTCTCTACGTCATATATCTCTTTTTCACCGTCACTGGATCTAATCAGTTTGTGGCCATCCACACGTATCGCTCTTAGCCTTCTATCAAGCTGATGAACTTGATCTGGCACATCGCCTACTTTTGTAGTTAGACTATCCATGGAGGGTTGTGCAGCCATATATTCGCTTACAACTTTGCGTCTCACATCGTCCGAAAAGACTGACTGCCCCTGAAACTGCGTTTCACTCTCCTCATCGGAGATATTCAATAGGTCTAGTACTGTGGGATAGATGTCCGATAGTTGTATTGGATCGGTCCCTGTTGACCCAGATTCAATCGCTCCCCCAGAGATTATCACTGGAACGTGAAGGAGAGTATCATACAGACAATATTGATGGTCCATAAATCCGTGATCGCCGATATTTTCTCCGTGATCTCCGAGAACGATAAATATCGTATCGTCCCAATCGCCTCTCTCTTTTAGAAGGTCAACTACTTGCCCGATCTTAGAATCTATATACGAGATCTCTGCAGAATATAGGCTCCGGAGAATATCGAATTCTGCCTCAGTCATATCTATCCTTTGGCACAGGTACTCCCACGGCTTTTGTGGGACATCCTGTGCTTCATCATATGAGATTGAATCCGGGAGGTACTTTCGAGCGTACGATGCTGGAGGGTCATACTCCAGGTGTGGCTCAAGATAATTCACAAAAAGAAAATACGGTTGCTCCACTTCCTTGAGCTGAGACTCAATAATTTGATTCGTTCGGTTGGCACCGTAATCATTTCTCCGATACAGTAGTTTTCCGTAGATTGCGTTCAGTGTGTTATAAATTGGATTCGCCAAGAGAGATTTCGCACTCTTTTTGATTTGGTCAACCCCATCGGTTGTCATTGCAATTTCGCCGAAATCTGTCTCGGTTTGGAACAGCTGCCAGGTACGGAAAACTGAATCAAATCCTGTACCGAATCCGAACTCGTCCGTCACCCACGCATTATTTGTCACGGCAAGTGTATCAAAGCCGTTTTCACGCAGTGTTTCGGGGAGTTTCTTCAAGTGGTCGTCAAGATACTTGTTATCAGCATGTGCACCGTGTTTAGATGGAGAACAGCCTGTGAATATTGATCCGTGGGACGGGAGAGTCCACGGTGCATCTGCGTACGCATTCTCAAAAGAAACCCCAGTTTCTGCTAGCTCATCTAATCTCGGCGTATCCACGTGCGGAGAATATATTTCCTTAGCACGGGCTGTATCTAACACAGCGATGACTACGTTTTGTTCGGTGTTCGCCATCTGCTACTCACAGAACAGAAACTGTATTAGGTGATAAATCCTATGTCTCGCCATCTAGGATGTCCGACCAGAGTATTTTGGTTGTTAATAAATATTGTTGGGGGCATGAAAAGACAGGAGGTTCAGAAACATATCTGAAAGAGATATTCACTAGGTTCCCTGAGGATTGTGAAATCACTCTGGTTTGTGGTCGTCATCTAAGTGAAGATAGGGTGACTGCAGATCGCGTAAGTATCGAACAACCTGCGTCGGACCGTTTACCGGGAGTACTTGGGCTACTCAATATCTATCTAATTTGTACGCTGTATACGTATTATCGGCTCTATCTTGATTCGTTTGATGCTGTTGTGACAGTCAACACTCCGTTGCCGTGGATTGTGTTCACTAGAGTACCAAAGATCTCTATCGTACACCACCTCGCGTTAGGTTCGTTTTTTGAGACACATCCTTTCCCCTTGGATTGGTTAGGATATGCGGCTCAGCGCTGTAGTATTTATGTTAGTAAGTATGGGCGAATAGTTACGGTCAGTAAGAGTTCTGCCCAGACGCTGATTGAGAATGGAGTTTCACCGGATAAAATAACGATTATCAAAAACGGAATTAATATCGGTGATTATGAACCCGGAACAAAACGGGATAATCCAAGCATATTATTCTTAGGTGGCCTAGAGACGTATAAAGGTGCAGACCGTCTACCTGAAATTCACACAAAAGCCGAGGCTCTATATGGGGAATCGATCCGCTTGGACATAGCCGGTCGTGATGGGGGTGTATCGGATCAAATATCGAGATACTGTAGCAACACTCCTTCTGCTCATTTTCATGGGTTCGTTTCTGAGAGTGAAAAACAGAGACTGCTTGAGCAGGCGTGGTTACTGTTGCTACCAAGTCGAGTGGAAGGGTACGGGATCGTAGCAATCGAAGCTAACGCTTGTGCGACACCCGTTGTTGGGACTGATGTCAAAGGACTCAGAAACTCTATCAAACATGAGCAAACTGGGTTACTAATAACTGAAGATACTTCCAAGATTGCAAACGCAGTCGTTGATTTGCTCTCTGATAAGTCATACCGTGTTGCACTCGGGAGTCAAGGAAGGCAATGGGCAGAGGAACACTCATGGAAAATTGCTGCAAACCAGTTTAACAAATTAGTAACGTAATCGCAACTGCTAGCGAAAATTGGTGAAGAGTGTCTTTCCTGGCAATGAGAACAGTCTGGCATGCCATGTGTCCCAAGTTTGGTGGGATGGTCCCGAAATTCAATTTATGATACATTATATATTTTATAAAAATATGAACCCATATCAAATCCGACTTTTTATGGAATTTTGGTGGTGGAATTGTGAGCTAGCCCACCCAGTTGTGGAATAAGTGAACTTAAAACTTCACACCATTAGTCTTTACTAAACATAATCAATTCATTATGTAATGAATGTGATAATAGTATAAGGAAGATTAGCAAATTGGCCAAAATAATGATTATATGCAAGTCAAATATCACATAGTAAAATGAAGCAATAGTTAATGATATAAATACTACCAACCGTAATAGTGGATTGTTAATCATCTATTTCTAATGTGATGTATTCTCCATTCGAATATATCACGCTATTATTTGTGACTCGAGAATCGAATGAGGTATTATTCATAGGTTTCCGTGGATAACTGTTCGTGTATAAACCGGTAGATTTCATGTCGTAATAAAGGGAAACTTGGTCCCCATTATCATTGGTGTACTTTTGGAAGGATGTATAGTTTGAGTAATAGAGAGAATGGACTGATGCTTGTGACGTTGGTACCTTAGTATTGTCATGACCTTGATCGACTAGTTGTGCACCTGCTTTACGATCGGCAAGAATCACTAAATCTGAACTATATTCCGAAGACCACTCAGCCCATGCCTCCCCGTCACTTTGAAGCAATCCAATTTGCATGTGTGGAGTCTGGGTTTGCAGGATTAGGACTCCTACAAAGGCAAATACTATGACGCCAATATAGATGTAGGAAAAAATTCTTTCTCTTTTATACATCTGATCAATAGCAATTGCGGCGCCAATAATTATTATTGGAAAAGAATAGCTGTATGACCTAGTTATAAGGAAAAATTTCCCAGATGATATGATGATTATGGTGAGTAGTATTACGGATATTGCCCAGCTCACAACTACTGTATCAACCCCTTTTGTAGCATAAAGTGAATTTTTCGAATGGGATTCTATAAAATTTGATAAAAATATCCCCCCTCCAATGATTCCCCAAGCTAAGACAATAATGAGAATGATCAAGCCATAAGACTCATTTGGTAGAATATAAGGTGTATTTCCTGAACCTCCACCGGTAGGAGTCGGGAAATGCAAGTTCTGTACTGATTCAATAATAGATGCTATATGATACATATAAGCATCAAAGGAGATAATATGTGGAAGCATGGAGAGGGCTACTATGACTGGTGCCCTATAGAAATCACTCGCCGATAAATTCTCAGTAAATCGTAATGCTAGTGAGATAATTAAAACTCCAAGTAGCAAAAGCCACAACTCTGGCTTTTGTATTCCGATCCAGATGAAAATCACGGACAACAATAATGATGCTTCTTTAAATCCCGAAATATATCTGATGGTTAGCAGTATACCTGTAAACAGTATTATACTCGCTGACATACCAGCATCTAAAAATTCAGATACCGTGAACACTGGGGCAATTCCTAATAAAACTCCAAAGATGATAGCAAATTCCTGATTTATATCTAGGTGTTTAAGAATTGCAATGGAAATAACCACTTTGATTAAATAGTATGGCAAAGAAATGGAAAGTACACTTGCCTCTACTCCAGTTACCATTACTAATGTAGTCCGTAGAATTGGAGTAAGAAAATGATCTATTGATGAAGAAGCTCCTCCCGTAAAGGGATCAACAATGTTTCCAGCGAATAACTGAAAGGTTGATGTTGGCAGCTGCCCATTCTGAGTTATATAATGAACTACGGTTCCATCGGATGAGAACCATACACCTCTTCGGTAACTTGTTGGGAGGAAATAACTAATAACCCCCAATGGGATTAGAGAAAGGATAGTTGAGATCTTGAGCGTTCTTTTGTATTTCCTAGAAGCCTTCATAGATACTCCGCGAACTTATTTTTCACACCCAACAGTATTCTATTTTCTGGTGATATCCTCAAAAAACTTAATATTAATAATATAAACGAATACATATTAGTCTTGTCCATTCTCAATGATTTAATCGACCAAGATGTTGCCGCCCGATACCTTTCATTCAAATAGCAGTATAGTGATATTGACTGGAATTGTTTTGAAAAAATTTTTTTCTTTACTACCTCATCAAAGCTAGACACCTCTTCGGAGATTATTTCAAGGATCGATAGGTTTGCCTCCATTCTCTTTGAAAAATCCGAACTTATTCTGTTCATAGGGCTTTTATGTATTATCGTAAGAGGCTCTTCCACATATTCAAAATCAAAATGTTTTGATATCCGGATCCACATCTCATAATCTTGTCTAGCTTTTAAATTAGGATTAAACAAACCGATCTTGTTTAGGCATTTTCGATGGACCATTACACAAGAGGTAGGAGAAACGTGGTCTCTCATAAGTTGTTTCTTATAAATATCACCTCTAACCTTTGGGATATTTCCTAAGCGTCTTCCGTTTCTATCCTCCACATAATACCCCGTGTAAACAACACCCACGGATTCATGAAACTTATTTAGTTGAAGTTCAATTTTTTCTGGCAGCCATTCATCATCACTATCTAAGAAGGAAATGTAGTCTCCCTCCGATCTCTTTATCCCTGTGTTTCTTGCTACATTAGCACCTTTATTCGAACTGTGGGTGATTATGTGTGTGTCTACTGAGGACTCTTTCTTAAATTCATCAATAATAGATCCTGTATTGTCTGTTGACCCATCATTGACAATGACTAGTTCTAAATTGTCGTGCGTTTGATTTTCAATACTTTCTAAAGCCCGTAATATGGTCTTCTCTCGATTATAGACTGGGAGGATGACGGATACCAATGGCGACATGTATACTACATTTACAACCAAGGCTCTATCCTAATAATTTCTCTGGTGCTAGAGGGTTTGGACTTCAACTGTCTGCACCGGAATTGGTTGACGAACCATTGTCTGAATTGGGGGAAGGAGTAATTGTTGTAGGCGTGGGTCTTTTTCGATCTAGAATATCTGTTAGATGGTGCTGTCTTCAACAGCCACAAACAAAATCTGCGGAGGAGTTTCATTACCTCTCAATAAGAAACACAAGCTTACCGGGACGTCTTTATTGATTCTAAAAGATTATAATCAATTATTTATTATTTGTAACAATTTCATATATGTTTCATACTCTGGCCTTTCTTCAGGAGTTCTCTGTAACTGTAATAATAGGTGTAGAACTAAAATTCCTCGAGAATCTCTCGCTTCGTTTCCCGTAACATTTTCGTAGAGTTTCCACAATGGTGAATTGAAATCCATCATCCACGAGGTAATGCATGATTTTTGATTGTTTGATTGAAATGCTCTCACAAACGGATGTAAGATATCTGTGAATCTATATCCATAATCGGATTTTTCCCAATCAATTATGAATATATCTCCCTCAGCATCAACAACAATGTTGTCACAATGAAAATCACCGTGTATTCTTGTGTAGCTAACTACCTCAGGTAATCCGAGGTCTTTAGCTTTCTCTTTGATCCTTTGTTTACAACTCAGTGTCACATTTTGGGCAGCTTCTTCTAATAATTTTGTCGTTGATTTAGTCTTTAATTCAGAATACTTATGCAGTTCTGATATATTGTGAATCGCTTCCGATAATTTGGAAAAGTCTTTTACAGGGGATTGCAATCCCTCCCCTTTAATAAATTTCTGTGAGAAGAATGGATAATCTTGACTCACGCTTACTAATTCAGGTGTGCATATGGACTCTGGTAAGTTACTGCGAGCCTCTATTTCTCTTGTGACTCTACCGGGATCTGCATAAGGAATGGTATGTACTATTTCATTCTCAAAATCAAAAAGGCGTATTTGCATAGATAATAACGCCACATCTATCGAATGATTTGATGGAATCTCTATTGTCGTGCTAGAAAACCTGGGCAAGTATGAACTCAATCTACCCAATTTTGTTCCTAAGCTAAATAAACCGGCTGCAATTTTACGACGGATGCCATTCCCACCAATCTGTTTTTTTACAAAAGAGACGGATTCATCATCCATTAGATACATATATGTGCAATTAATCCCTATTTTGACGGTGACAAATCGCTCTTTTTTCTTCACCTCGCCATCTGCAATTACATTATTATAAAAGTATTCTATTTTTTCAACTTCCTTTGTCATCGTTAATATCCAGAATATGCATCCAACTCAGACTTCATTTTATCATATTGTTTATTCTTGCACATCTCAAATACAAGTTCTCCTGCTTCAAACCAGATGAGAGAAAGAAGCTTATGGAATTTTTCTTTATATTCTTCGTTTTCAATGACTTCATTTGTTAGGGATTCACACCTTTGAATGTAATAATCGGGGAATCTTCCCCCGTAGTCAAACACCCCTCTGGCTAAAAGATGTGCAAGTTCGTCTGGTGGACTAGGTCTGTATATAGCCCCGGTTTTTATTCGATCGTCTAACATCATTCTCTCTACCTCTGGATCAAGCCGTACTTTACTAGCTCTGATTGGTGAGGTATGTGCAAGATGGTTGAATAAATGGAATGTTACATCTTCGGTCTGTGGCTTTAATTCTTGGTATTCGGGAGCCAAAAAGTCTCTCGACTCCCTTTTTATAGCACTATTCAGAATTTCCATCACCTTTTTTGGAGACCGCCGTGCTAATGATATCGACTTATATGGGTTTTTAATCCCCTTCTCTGCTAATATCGAAAGCCTTGACGACATTTTTGAACTGGGGATAGACAGCCCTTTATTTGAGCATATTTCTGACGCATCCTGAATATCTGTAATTAATACATCAATGTCGCCTCCACGCACTTCATGTGGTAGTCCACGGTAACTACGAGGCACTACATAAGAGAGCCCTGCAGAATTGAATGCCTCGAAGATCTCTTGAATGATTTCAGGTTTAGTTGATGTCATCTTTCGATTTCTCTAACTCTTCCTTTGCATTGCTTACCATCTGATCTAACTCTTGGAACTTTTCTACTGAAAGAGATATCCTAATATTATCTACGTGAATGTGGATACTATCGCCTGTATTCAGTTCGATTTTGACTTTTTCGCCAGATGAAAGACAGAAATTTGCCAGTTCTTGCTTAACTATCCCCACTATTGACCCTCCCCTACCTTTTCATAGTCTGATTGTTCAATCTTTTTGACTGAATCATTCATTTCTTCACAAAACTTCAGGTAATCGTCAATTGTCATCTCTAGTCTCACATCTCCATAGTGTATGTGAATCCCTTCCCCAATATTATCTTCAATTGCCACCCGCTTTTTTTTACTCCCAGATACTTTCCCTGTCTCCAGTTCGTATACTAGTACATTCATTTTGAGGATAGCTTTGGTATCCCCTCATATAAATCATTCTTTTGAAGACAAACACACTCTTTCGTAGTAACGTTGAGGAAGTTGGGAGTTTAATAAATACCCAATTGTTTGAAACATGTTGGCGTGGCGCTCCATGTGGAGCGTAGGGCAATCTAACTTCTTGAATTAAGTTGAGTCATTATATGATCGAACTGTCTCTACATCTTTCTTCTCAGAGTACGGTACCATCCCATCCGGATCAGGATATCCGATAGCCATAAGCATGACCACAGTTTCGTCACAATCTAGGTTGAGTAACTCCTCCATGCGCTTCTCGTTACGGGGAATTGCCGGCCAGTTGATACAGCATGAGGCGAGCCCCTGCGTCTCCAACGCGAACTGGAAAGCCATTGCTGACAGGCTCGCATCTATATAGATTACATGTTTGTCGCGGTCGTTGAAATATGCACGCTGTTTCCCAACGATCACAGCAAGGCAGGGGATATTGTCTCTGTATCCTGATGCCCCGATTGCTAGCGAAGAGATCTCGTCGATTTTCTCCCTGTCATCGAACAATTGGAACTCGTAAGATTGCCTGTTACAAGCGCTTGGCGATTGCATGGCAACCTCTAGTGCCTCGTCTACCTTATCGTGTGGCACGTCCCGTTGATCAAACCAACGGGTACTCGTTCGTTGAATGGCCAGCTGTTTTAAATCTTCGAGAGACACTGGTGTTTCATTTAGTTCCTTACGTGCAAATGGCACGCGATTCTTCGGGGTGTACTCAATATCGGAAGTGAAACCTTTGAACATCGATTCCGCTTCGGAAATAGGTTCTGTCCGATCGACAACTTCAAAGTATTCAGTAACAACATCGACAGCCCACAAGAGCTGCTCATCGTTCGTTTGCGGCTCCCATGCGGTGGTGAGGTCCTTGACCACCTCTTCAATGTACGACTCCGCGAACACAGACCGTCGATCTCTCATTGAGAGTCCCTTTTCGATCCTGTGGACGTTTCGAATGAGCCGGTGGCGTGGGGCTTCTCGCTGTTCTTCAAGTTCATGATACTTTGCGAGTCCACATAGTACTGAGCGTTTTTCTCGGTAGAAAGAACCTGCTAAAAGAAAATAAATTGTGGTTAAGATTCGTGATCGAGAGACCGTTCGTAGTGTGGTGTCCTTCGGTAGGATATTCCACACGACTTTTGTAAAGAATTTCTGTAATATTAACTCCCAGCTTTTTTCCAGAAGGAGCCACCCACCCTCCTCACGGTAGACCCTCCTCGCGCGTTCAATAACTGAAGGCATCTATTAATTAGCGAGAATGGTTACACTTCAATACTTTGTTTGCTAAACCAATCTTCTTATGTTCATCCTTGAGAAAGACCTTCATATGTCTGGGTTCTATCGAAAGCAGGTACGGAATGCCTCGCTCATTACTGCCGTCGAATCTCGACTTGTCTTGGAACGAATGTTTGATGATCATGGACTAGAATCTCGTAAAACCGGTGATTCTATCGCAATCGTGGGTGGGGAACTTTTCAATAAAGGAGCACAGGCAATGACACTCACCGTGGTCAATCAGATGGCGGAACGGTTTCCTGAAAAAGACATATATTTGTTATCAGGAAGAGACTACGAACGTGACCAAAAAGAGAAGAACCGGTATGCCTTTAGTATCTTACCATGGGACGCAGAAGTTCAGTTATCTCTGCTCTCACCTGGGTTAGATATCGTAAACACAGAATCCTACTCAAAGCGGGAACGAGAGACTGTTCGAAAAGTATTCTCTAACTGTAGTATGCTAATCGATATAAGTGGTCTCGCACTCAGCTCCCAGATGGGCGCCGCAGCTTCATTTATTTATCTCACCAATATTGTTCTCTCGAAGGAGTACGACGTTCCAATGTACGTGCTACCGCAATCTATCGGTCCGTTTGACTTCTCTGCAGGGAAAAAAATCGTTCTAAACCCTCTTCTTCAAACCTACCTATCATATCCGGAAGTCATCTGTCCCCGTGAGAAAGCTGGTGCTGTGGCCCTTGAATCATACACGCGTAGCAACGTTCAACAGGAATTCGACATCGTACTTCAAACAGAGGGTTACGAACTGGACAACGTATTTGCATCCGAACCAAATCTTGACCTGAAGAAAATTGACACGGAAGCGGTCGGAATCGTTCCTAATTCAAGGGTGTTCGAACGCACAAACCCTAAGGAACTCTACAAGCTTTACGAAGCCGTCATCGACGAGCTTCTTGAGTCCGGGAAGACGATCTACATTCTTCGTCACTCAGTAGAAGATTTGGATCTCTGTCGGAATATCAAGCAGCTTAACGATAATGATAATATTCATCTGTTTGAGGAGGACCTGAGTGCGCCCGAATTAGAACACATTATTAACCAGCTCGAATTTCTCATTGGTTCACGATACCACTCGCTCGTCCATGCTTACAAACATGGTGTCCCCGTGATTGCAATCGGCTGGGCAATCAAATATGAGGAACTCTTAGATGAGTTCGGACAGTCCCAGTATTTCTTTGAAGGAAGAGAACAAATCGATGTCGAGATATTCGTTGACAGCGTAAGCAGAATGATCAATGAGTGGGAGTCAGAAACTGAGACGATTCTAGAGAAACTTGATGAGGTCCGTCAAAACGATCTATTCAGCAGATTGTTTCAGAACTGATTCTAAATGAGCCGTAATGTCATTGGTGCTTTTCTTTCTATCTTCGGAACAAAAGTTGGGGTCCTCATAATTAGTCTGACAACTACACCGCTGATCGTGAGAGCGATTGGAAGTGGAGGATATGGAGACTACGCACTCCTCATGTCCATTTTCGGTATTTTAACAGTGTTCACTAATTCTGGGATATTCAACGGAATCCGAAAGTATATTGCAGAGGACAAATCGGTTGAGGATTGGAACAACCTCGTGTTCAGTTTTTATTTTCGTGTTTCAATCATCGTGACAGGACTACTCGCCCTTTCCCTTGTTTCAGTATCCCGTACGCCGGCGATCGAAGACCTTCTGTCTACAGAGTTTCGGACTTACTTCGTCCTATTAGCAGTATATTTGTTCATGAGCCAGTTCTACTCAATGGGGCGGGGCGCAATGATGGGGTTCGGTCAGGAACACTACTCCGAGCCGATTCAGATGCTGAAAAGGAGCATCTACACCATCGTTGCACTCTTGTTACTGTATCATGACTTTGGAGTAAGCGGGCTACTGATCGGTCACGTTACTGCTGCAACGGCCGTTGGTGTTCTCGCATTCTGGTTTATAAGGAAGAAATTTTCCTTTATTCAGTTGATTCAGTCCATCCCGAATAAAGTACCGCGGAGACAATTACTCACATTCAATGTCTACAGTATCTTGCTTGCGTTTTTCACAATCTCCCTCTATCATGTAGATATCATACTGCTTCGGTTAGTTTCTGGAAGTTCGATAACAGGATTCTACAAGGCTTCCCTAACGATTGCTGAATTCTTAGGACTCGTTCCGATAGCAATCCAAAACACGCTTGTTCAATCTACCTCCGAAATGTGGTCAAAAGACAAGCGAAAACAAATCACGTCTATTTCATCAACCGCGACCCGTCTAAATCTCTCCCTCCTCGTAATCATGGGAATCGGGCTGGTCGCTCTAGCTGACGTATTTATACCGCTCTACTTTGGGTCAGAGTTCTATCCTGCTGTGGGCCCGTTATTGCTACTTCTTCCGGGCGTTGTTGGTTTTTCGCTTTCCCGACCGATCTATGCTATTGGACAAGGGAAAGGCGAACTTCGCAAACTTGTCTTGACGACGGGCAGTGCAGCAATGTTGAATCTCTTTTTAAATCTTATTCTAATCCCACCATATGGGATGTACGGTGCTGCAGTCGCTACCTCCACAGGTTATGGATCAATGTTCCTATTACACGCTTGGACTGCACGCCGTATTGGATTTGATCCGGTCGGTGATATCCGTGCGGTCAGAATCACAGTTGCGGGAATCGTCACTACCCCAATTGTATTCATCATGGCGAATGTACTACCGGCAATACCCGCTTTAGTTGTCGTCCCACCGATCGGCTTTGTTGTTTATGCTGTTATTTCAATTTGGGTCGGAGTCATTGATACTGAAGAAATCAAACAACTGCAAGAGCGAGCACCGGCCGCCGCTGAAGGTCTCTTTAATGTCATCTATCGAATTTGAATGGCGCAGATATCCGACAGTATTTATACTTATAATTTTCTCTTAAAGTGGCTGATAGGTTCTTTCAATCCCTCTCTAATCTGAATTTTTGGTTCCCATCCGAGATTATTTCGCGCTTTGGTAATGTCTGGTCGTCTGACTTTCGGATCTTGTGGTGGAAGCGGTTCATACGTAACGCCGCTATCACTCCCTGTTAGGTCCAAAATCATTTTAGCAAGTTCATTAATTGTCCTTTCATCTGGATTACCGAGGTTGACCGGCGTAGTGACATCCGATTCAAGGAGTGCTACTAATCCATCGATCATATCGGAGACATAGCAGAAACTCCGAGTTTGCTGCCCATCTCCGTAAACAGTCAATTCATCTCCCGACAATGCTTGTCGAATAAAGTTTGGGATTACTCGGCCATCGTCAATACGCATTCTCGTACCATACGTGTTGAAAATGCGGGCAACGCGGACATCTAAGTCGTGTTTATCTCGGTATGCACGTACCAATGATTCCCCATACCGTTTGGATTCATCGTAGCAGGACCGGGGCCCGTATGAGTCAACGTTTCCTCGATAGTCTTCTGGCTGAGGATTCACCTCTGGGTCGCCATACACTTCACTCGTTGAAGTAAATAGATACGTTGCGTCCTTCTCTTTAGCTAACCCGAGTGTTTTGTGTGTGCCCAATGCACCGACCTTCAGTGTCTTAATCGGATAATCACGATAGAACACCGGGGAAGCGAGGCTTGCCAAGTGTAACACGGCATCCAAATCACCAGAGACGTGGATAAATTCGGTGACGTCGTGGTCGTAGAAGGAGAATGCCGAGTGTTCAAATGCATCGTCAAG
>Ga0136603_1000121_pt1 | contig 29151 bp, 24 predicted proteins | sample AntDeeMetagen695_FD_104931 | JGI IMG/M metagenome (GOLD analysis project Ga0136603, IMG submission 104931) | Saline lake microbial communities from Deep Lake, Antarctica - Metagenome TFF #695 | ecosystem: Environmental > Aquatic > Non-marine Saline and Alkaline > Saline | place: Antarctica: Deep... | reverse complement strand
CCTCGCTCAGGGTCTCGGTCGCCGTCTCGATGTCGTCGGCGTCGGCTTCGTCGTCGTCGATCGTCTCCTCGAGGTCCTCGATCGCATCCTCGATGTCCGCACGGAGGTCGTCGTCGACCTGCTCGTCGTTCTCCTCGAGCAGCGTCTCGGCGCGCTGGATCGTGGCCTCGGCAGTGTTACGGGCCTCGATGCGCTGGCGCTTTTGCTGGTCCTCTTCGGCGTGTTTCTCGGCTTCGCGCTGCATCTTCTCGATCTCGGAGTCGGAGAGTCCCGCACCGCCCTCGATGGTGATCTCCTCGGTGGTGCCGCTGCCCTTGTCCTCCGCGCTCACGTTGACGATGCCGTTCTCGTCGATCGAGAACGTGACCTCGATCTGCGGGGTCCCCGCGGTGGCCGGCGGGATGCCGGTCAGGTGGAACTCGCCGAGCATCTCGTTCTCCGCGGCCAGTTCGCGCTCGCCCTGGAAGACCCGGACCTGCACCGTCGTCTGGTTGTCCGCCGCAGTGGTGAAGATCTTCGACTCCTCGGTCGGAATCGTCGTATTCTTCTCGATGAGTCGCTCGAAGAGGCCGCCCTTGACCTCGATACCGAGCGAGAGCGGCGTCACGTCCAGCAGGACGATGTCGTCAACCTCGCCGCCGAGCACGCCGCCCTGAATCGCCGCGCCCAGCGCGACGGCCTCATCGGGGTTGACGTTCTTCTGGGGCGCCTTACCGGTCAACTCTTCGACCTTCTCGGCGACCTGGGGCATCCGGGTCGAGCCGCCGACCAGGAGGACTTCGTCGATCTCGTCCGCGTCGTAACCCGCGTCCTCGAGCGCCTGCTCGGTCGGGTCGACGGTGCGATCGATCAGATCCTGCGTCAGCGACTCGAACTTGGCTCGAGTCATGGACTCCTCGAGGTGGATCGGGCCGTCGTCGGTCGCTGTAATGAAGGGCAGGTTGATCTCGGTCTCCTTCCGACTACTGAGTTCGATCTTGGCCTCCTCGGCGGCGTCCTTGAGCCGCTGGAGGGCCTGTCGGTCGTCGCGGAGGTCGATACCGTGTTCGTCCTCGAACTCGTCGGCGAGCCAGTCGATGATGGCCTCGTCCCAGTCGTCCCCACCGAGGTCGTTGTCACCGTTGGTCGCGACGACCTCGTAGACGCCGCCGCCGAGATCGAGAATAGAGACGTCGAAGGTACCGCCACCGAGGTCGTAGACGAGAACGGTCTGGTCGGAGTCGTCGTCGAGGCCGTAGGCCATCGACGCGGCCGTCGGCTCGTTGATGATGCGCTCGACCTCGAAGCCGGCGATCTCGCCGGCGTCTTTGGTCGCCTGGCGCTGTCGGTCGGAGAAGTACGCGGGGACCGTGATGACGGCTTTCTCTACGTCGTCGCCCAGATAGTCTTCGGCGTCGCGTTTGATCTTCTGGAGGATCATCGCCGAGATCTCTTCGGGCGTATACTCCTCGCCCTCGATCTCGACGGTATAGTCGTCCTCGCCGATGTGGCGCTTGATCGAGGCGATCGTCTTTTCAGGGTTCTGAATCGCCTGATTCTTCGCGGGTTTGCCGACGAGCCGCTCGTCGTCGTCGGTAAAGGCGACGACGGAGGGCGTCGTTCGTTCACCTTCGCCGTTGACGATAATCTCCGGATCGCCGCCTTCCATCACCGCGAACGCGCTGTTCGTCGTCCCGAGGTCGATTCCGAGAATCTTGTTGCTTGCCATAGTGGACGGGTATTGTGCGCACTTTGTTTTAAAGGTTACTAGGCAGACGGAGGAACCGAATAAAATCCGGATACCGCGGCTCTCAGCCTCACTCGAGACAGTTGGGGTCCAGTAAAAACGAGCGTCACAGTCGGCCTCACTCGATCCGCGTCGGCTCGAGAGACGGATCCGCATCGGATCAAGACGCGAACCACCGGCGGCTCGAGCGACTCCGCTCCCTTATTCCTTCGGTTCGTCTGCCGCGGCGTCCGTCGACGCGTCTTCGCGGTCGTCCTCGGCGACTTCGCCGCCGAGTTCGATCGCCTCGTCGTCATCGGCGTCGTTCGCCGACGACTCGTCGGCCTCGGCCGCTTCGTCGTCCGCAGTCGTGTCGGCATCTGCATCGGACTCGTCGGCCGCCTCATCAGCGTCGGTCTCGTCGGTCACGTCGAGTTGCTCGTCCGATTGGTCGGCTGCACTCTCCTCCTCGCTCTCGTCTGTGCCGTCGCCGTCGTCCGAATCAGTATCCGCGAATTCACCGTTCGAGACGGTCACCTGGGCGTTCTGGATGACCTTCTCCCCCATCTCGTAGCCGGGCGTGTAGACGTCGGCGATGGCCCCCTCGGGCTGGTCGCTGTCGACCTGCATCATGACCTCGTGGCGCTGTGGATCGGCCTCGGTACCCGGGTCGGGATCGATCTCCGAAACGTTCTCGTCCTCGAGGATGCGATCGAACTCGCGAAGCGTCATATCGACGCCGTCCCGGAGCGTTTCGACGTCGCCGCTTTCCTCCTCGAGCGCGCGTTTGAGGTTGTCCCGGACGCCGATGAGACGTTCGACGAGGTCCTCGGCGGCGCGGTCCTTGATCTGCTGTTGGCGCTTCTTGGCGCGTTTCTTGTAGTTCTGAAAGTCTGCCTGTTTTCGCTTGAGCCGACTCTTCAGGTCTTCTATCTCCTCTTCGTACGCCGCAATTTGCTCGTCGCGCTCGTTCAAGGCTGCCTCGTACTCGTCGAGTTCGGTCTGGAGTTCGCCGATGGTCTCGGCCTGTGACTCGATGCGCTCGGAGAGATCCTCGAGTTCCTCGCGCTGGTGTTTGACGGTCCCGTTGAGGTCGCGGGCCTCCTCGACGATCGAGTTGACCTTGTGGGCGAGTTCGTCGTCGTACTCGGTGACCCGATCGAGCATGCGCTGAACGTCTTCGCTCGTTTCGGGTGCATCCCCGTCTTCGCCGACGTCCTCCGTGGTCGTTCCGGTCGCTGTTGTCTCGGACGCATCGTCACCCCCGGCCGTCTCGGTCCCCGCTGCCGCTGTTCCGTCGACCGCGTCCGCGCTCGAATCGGCGTCCGCAGCCGTCCCTTCCGATTCGGCGTCGTCCGAGTCAGGAGCCGGTTTCGATTCCCCATCCGTCGACGCCGCAGGATCCACGTCGGCCGTTTCGCCGTCGTTGGATTCCTCCTCGGACGGGACACCCTGGGCGGACGTGTTCGTGCCCTCGTCTTCGCTCATGTGCCAGTCAACGAACAGCGGTAATAAAAGGGTTGAGGTACGGCGTCTCGCACCGGATGACACGAAACCGTGAATCGATCACGACAGATGCGAACTGACCGCTGGGATCCCTCCCAAGTACACAGTGAGACGATGGGCCATTCCCACCGAGGCGTCCGGTGTTTAGAGACAGTAACATCAGTCCAAATATAGTATAATGTAGGAAATAAGTACGGATCGCTTAAGCTTCTACCTGCCGTTTGAATACCTGATTATCCATGAAATCCGTTAGCCAGCACCAACCAACCTACTCACGCCGAGACATTTTCCACAAAGGCGGCGCGATATCAATTCTCTTCGGACTCGGCATGGCCACGATCCCCGGATCAGCCACAGCAGCGACCAAAACTGAACTCATCGATGCGGTCGCAAGCGAAGCCCGCATCAGCAACGCTGACGCAAGGAAAGCGCTCGACGGGTTCATCAACGCCACCACAAAAGCACTGGCGAACGGTGACCGCGTCGCACTCCCCGAATTCGGACTGTTTACTGTCTCCAACGGCGTACGGAACGGCAACGGGAACAACTCGAAAGATGAATCGGCAGTCGATTTCGATGCATGTCCGGAGTTCGCCGCCGCACTCAATCTCAGCCCTGGACACGGTGATCAGCGCCGAAACAGAGCTGGATCCAAATGCCGCTCTGCCGACGTCGTCATCGATGCAGACCACATCGCAACCGACACACAACGCGGTACAGACAGCGGCCTCTCAAAGGCTGACGCAAAGAAGGCACTCGACGGGTTCATCAACGCAACTACAAAAGCGCTGAAGAGTGGCGAAACCGCGTCACTGATCGGGTTCGGCTCGTTCAGTATCTCGAAGCGGTCTGCCCGAACTGGGCGTAACCCGCAGACGGGGAAGGAAATTGAGATCGCGGCGAAGAACGTGGTCAAATTCAAAGCGGGTGCTGAGCTGTCCAAAAGCGTGAACTAGTGCCCCTTCAGACCTGAACTGCTAACTTTATAGGTCAGGACCGCCGACGGCCGGCCGCCACGCCGAGCACCTGCTGCTCGGTATTCGACTGACGGACACGGGCGGTCGTCCCGCTCCTTTCACTCAGGCTTTGTCGGTTTCGTGCATCCACTCGAGGGCGGCCTGCAGCCCCTCCTCGTCCCGGATTTCGCGAAATCGCTCCGCAGACGAGGATTCCATGGTGAGAGCGCCAACGTACTCGTCGACGCGGCCGTACCGTCTGAACCCCTGGGTTTCCTGTACATCGTTGAGCATGTCTTTCGCGATAGCAACGGCCGTACTCGGGGTCTTCTTGATCGCAGCCACTTCCGTCTCGACGGTCGCGTCCAGTTCGCCTTCTGGGACGACCCGATTGACCAGTCCCATCTCGGCGGCGGTGGCCGCGTCGACGGTCTTCCCCGAATAGAGCAGTTCCCGGGCGTCTTTCAGGGAGTTCGTTACGAACGGCAGCACGAACTTCGGCGGGGGTTCGCCGAAGTGCATGTCGGGATAGCCGAACTCGGAGGGTGCCGTCGCGAAGGTGAGATCACAGCAGATCGCGAGGTTGCACCCGCCGGCGATCGCAGGCCCGTCGACCGCCGCGATGACCGGGAGCCGCGACGAAAAGATCGCCTCGAGGTGAGTCCGCTGGTCGAGGATGCGGTCGTCGGTCGATTGCTCGGTCTCGGCCTCGCTGATGTCGTAGCCCGATGAGAAGGCGCGGCCGTTGCCACTCAGGACGACGACTCGAACCCCATCGGCGCCCTCAGCGCGTTCGATCGCGTCCTCGAGTTCGCGCAGTAACGGCGGATTCAACGCGTTGAGAGCCTCGGGACGATCCAGTGCGATTCGGGCCACGCCCTCCTCTGCAGCGTACTCGAGGCAGTCATACGTTCCCATACCACAGTTATTCCGAGCCACCCACATATACCGTTGGGCGCCTCTCAGCGACGGAGCAGCGATCCCAAACGAGGAACGGAGACGCTCTCACTCGGGATGGCCAGTCAATGATAACTCGTTGTGGCGGCGCTAGAACGCGAGCGCGTGACGCTAGTCTGGCGCGTTTGCTCGGCGGACGATATTGTGCGAGAGGATCGACATCACGTCTTCATCGGCATCGTTGACGACGCTGCGACGGAAATCGACGTAGCCGCGATCCGATCGGCTTGTCGAGGGTGTCTTGCCGACGACCTCGACCCGGACGCGAAGCGTCTCACCGGGGCGGACCGGCTCGTGCCAGCGCAGATCGTCCATCCCGAGGCCGCCCATGTTCGCGATATCGACCTCGCCGTTGACGATCTCCGTGACGAACAACCGGACGGACAAACAGAGGGTATGGAGGCCGCTGGCGACCAATTCACCGAACATCGAATCCTGAGCGGCCTCCTCGTCGAGATGAAACGGTTGCGGGTCGAACTGCTCGGCGAACTCGATGATCTCCTCCTTAGTAACCGTGTATCCGCCAGTCTCGTAGGTCTCACCGATATCCAAATCCTCGTAATACCGTGGCATATCGTGTGAATTGATAACGAATAGCGTAAACCATCCGGTTTGCGACGTGACGAACCCCGCTATCCTCGAAAACGTGGAGTAGGGCTTCTGAGATAGTCGGTCGTAGTAACACCACGCCCCGACCGGGCTTTCGCGACGGCGCAGCCCCTCGTCCAGGAGGTCCTCGGCGACGACTAGGTCCACGTCGGCACGGCGGCCGCCACGGAGCGCTGCCTCGACGCGCTCCGCGACGCCCGTCTGGGCGTCGTCGGGCGGTAGCCGCCCCTGCTCGTACCGGGCTGGCGGCCCCACTACGTGCGACAGCGCGAGCGTGATCGCACCACGTATCGACTATGCGAGGGCGCGGCCCAGCCAAACACGTCGTGTGGCCGGCGTCTCAGTCTCGCTCACGACGGGAGCCGCCTACTACTGGCTCTCGAGACTGCACAGAGACGAGTCATCGGACGACCGTCACCGGAACCGGCGAGCGCCTCGTTACCGTCTCAGCAACACTGCCAAGAAGAACGCGCGCTGGCCCGGTGCGGCCGTGACTTCCGAGAACGACGTGATCAACGTCATGCTCCGCAATATATGCGGTAATCGTGCGCGCTGGCTTCCCCATTTCGAGCGCAGTGTCGATGTCGACACCCTGTTCAGCGGCGGTCTCGCTCGCTCTCTCGAGGACGTCCGTACCCCGCTTGCGAACCTGCTCGCGATACTCGTCACTGTAGAGGAATCCCTCGTCCCCGTACAGCGAGGTTCGATCGAACTGAACGACGTGTAGCGCAGTGATCCGTTCGTCAGGGTACTCTTCAACGGCGTATTCGAGCGCTTTCGTCGACTCGTCCGAATTGTCGACTGGAACGAGGATATGGTGGACCATGCGAGAGATTGACCCCCAGCCTATATATCAGCACTCATCTGCCAGACGGACATCATATCCGTCAGGTACACCGCTCTCAGTGTCGGCAGCGGAGAGACCCCGCGTCGAGATGTCGTCTTCGATCGCCGCGCTCCGCTTGGCCCGGTCCTTTTGATCGTGTTCGGGACAGCACTGCGATCGCCGCCAGCGGTGTCTCCCGGCTCGGACTCGAGACCGCTGTCGACGGCCCGCAATCCATCGCCGCCCGTCGCTGCCGCCTTGATTCGTCCGAACTCGGTTGCCGTGATCCGGGCGAAGGCCGGACCGGTTGTCTGGCGCGGCGGCCCCGGATCGCCTTCGTCGCCGGCCGGATTCATCGCCGCGAGTCGGGTGCGATCCTCGGGCTGGTGGTCGGATCCGACCGGTCGGTCGGAACGCCCGCGATACGTCGCCGCCTCTGTCCGCCCGTGCGGGCTCGCTGGGCCGCCAGTATACGCGGGGAGCCACCGATCGCCCTCGCGCTCGGGAGACGAGGCGGCGGAGTCACGGGCAGCGGCGTCGACCCAGTTGACGCTCGGGTCTGGCAGCCGATGGCGGTCGGCACTCGAGGTGGTGCTCGCGAGCAATGGAGACGGTGCGTCGGGCGGGCGACACAGGACAGGGTGGGCGAAGAACGGGGACACGAGCGCCGCCCTCGAGTCTGGCACCCGACGAGTCTGTGTGGCTGCTCCGGCAACGCCGGTCGGGGATGCAAAACACGGAAGTGACGCTCGCGCCGGTTCCAGTGGGCGATCGAAACTGGTCGCCGTGTGAGATGGGCTGAGCCGATTCTGTCAGCAGTTACGTCGCCGGATCGGTGCCGACGGTTTCCCGCGCGAACACGTCTTCGTAGCCGGAAAACGACATTCTGAGCGACGGAACACCGGTGAACGACAACGCTTGTAGGATGAGTGCCGGTTCCTCGAGACGAGCCCCTAACTCTCGGAGCGCCGAACTCACGTCGGCCATCTTTTCGGCGGTCTCGGAGATATCACGGTCCGCACAGCGAGCACCGATCGGCGTTGGGAACGTGACGCGAGTCGTCTCGTGGCCACGAACAGCCCACCCGCCGCCGATCTCGATCACGTCCGCAATCGATCGTCGCATCGCGTCTTCGTCCGCACCGACGGCGATCACGCCGGGGGTCTGCCACGTATGGGACGTCGCGACCGCGCCCGCCTCGAGTCCGAAACCTGAGAGGAATCCGGTAAAGCCATCCCCGACTCCACTCGGCGAGCGATCGAAGAGCCCGACCTTGAGCGCGTCGCGGTCCGGCGTCGCGACGAATTCCCCGTCTGCAATCGCCGGTTCGACGGTCGCCTCGCTGGTCACTGTTCCGCCCTCGCAATGGATCGCTCTGACGGTCCCGTCGGAACCGTCGGCCGTCGGGACTCGCAACGCCCCTTCGTCCAGCGACAGTGAGATCGAATCGCGGAACCACTCGAGGTGTGCGAGCGGGACTCGACGACCGGCGTGCCGCCGTCGACCACGATTTCGCCGCCGCTGATAACCGTCTCGACGGCGACATCTTCGAGATTGTCGAGAACGATGATATCGGCTCGCGAACCGGGAGACAACGAGCCGATATCGGGAAGACCGAAGTGACGTGCGGGGTTGAGCGTCGCCATTCGAACGGCGTCGACCGGGTCAATTCCCGCCTCGATAGCCCGTCGAACGACGGCATCCATGTACCCCTCGGTGACGATATCAGTCGGCCAGATCCAGTCCGTCGAGAGCGAGAGCTCCGCCGACCCGAACCGCTCGTAGGCGTCGGCGAGCGCGTCGATATCGTCGCGAAACGTACCATAGCGCCCGATCGAGTGAATCCCGTTCTCGAGGCGCTCGGCGACCTCCTCGCTCGAGACCATCTCATGGTCGTCGGTGATCGTCGCGGCGAGAGCAGTCAATCGACGACCCGAACAGCCGGCTCCGTGACCGCTCACCGTCTTGCCGAGCGCTCGAGCCCGCGCAGCGAGTGATTCAGCCGGCGATGAGCGCCCGACGAGCTGTATCCAGGGAATTTCGCCGATACCGACGATTCGATCCTCCCGGAGCAGGGCGGACAGCTCCTCGCGGTCGGTGTCGTCGAACTGGTCGTATCCGACGCTAAATGCGTCGAGGAACGCCTGCGGCGGAACGGTCCCGAAAACCCGAATCGGGAGGGCAGCCGTCGCCTCGAGGAGTTGTCGGACACCGGGTTCACCGAAACAGCTCCCGAATTCACAGACTTCGGTTACGACGGCTGTGGTTCCGGTTGCAAGAACGCGGTGATAGGCCCGTTCGAACGGCTGGAACGAGTCGACGTGAACGTGCGCGTTGACGAACCCCGGGGCAATCACTTTCTCCTCGGCGTCGACAACCGTCGTCTCGGGGCCCGTCACGTCGCTCGCATCGGTCGTGACTGCTGCAATCCGGTCGGTTTCGACGGCAATCTCACGATCGACGATGCGGCGGGATTCCGGTAACAGTACTCGCCCGTTCGGAACGACGAGATCGGCCGGAGCGGTTCCGAGCGCAACGTTTTGCAGTTTATCAGCGTTCCTGGTCACGCGTTGTCCCTCGCTCCCTGTAGTTGTCCGTTCGGAAATCGCACGGAGGGACCACAGAGACGGCACCATGATATGTCATGAGAGAACATGGCTCAGATTGGAATACCATCCATATAACAGTAGTTGGTGATTCCATTTTTTTATTCAGGGTCGGATCTGAACTGAATCGTCCGGTTCGATAGCTACAGATGCATACGTACCTTTTTGCTGCGGGTCCTCGCTCCCTTCGGTCGCTCGAACCGCTTGCAAAAATCTACGCTAAAAAGGCCGCCTTCGCGGGCTTCGCCCGCTTCGGCGGTGAACTGCTCACTTCGTTCGCAGATGCTCATCGCGGTAACGCCTTCGCCTGTACTGAGCGCACATCAGCGAGCGATGGATGTCGATCGATCTCGAGGTCGCGAAATACCCGACCGTATATGTGGGTCTGCCCCCGATTGTGTCCCGTGACGCCGACACCGGCCGACGAATCGTCCGCGATCGAACTCCGGTACGAGGACGGGACGATCCGGATCGACGGCCTCGAGGAGTCATCGATCTCGCCGTCGTCGCTTCGGACGGCCGTCCCTGACCTCGAGACCGACCAGCGGACTGACGGCTTCCGCGTTCCGGCGTTTCAGTACGCCGCCCTCTGTGCAGCGCTGGCGGAAACGGACGCCGCAGTCGACGATCGCGTCCTCGACCTCGAGTCCGTGTCCGCTCTCGAATCTGCGTACGAACTGCGCGGCTATCAGACGACGGCGCTCGAGACATGGCTCAAGACCGATCGCTGGGCCGGCGGCCCGGCCGAGTCCATCGGGCGAGCGCCCGCCGGCGTCCTCGAACTCCCGACGGGCAGCGGCAAGACCGTCATCGCGCTGGCGGCGATCGAACGGCTCTCGGTTCCGACGCTCGTCGTCGTGCCGACGATCGACCTGCTCGAGCAGTGGCAGCGCGAACTCGAGCGCGAATTCGATCGGCCGATCGGCCGCTTCGGCGGCGGCGAACAGCGCTTCGAGCCGATCACCGTTTCGACCTACGACTCGGCGTACCTGAAAGCTGATTCGGTGGGCGACCGGTTCGGTCTCGTGGTCTTCGACGAGGTCCACCACCTCGGCGGCGAGGGCTACCGCGAGATCGCACGGCTGCTGGCCGCACCCGCGCGGCTGGGGCTGACTGCGACCTTCGAGCGGCCCGACGGCGCACACGAGGTACTCGAGGAAATCGTCGGTCCGCTGCTCCACCGCGTCGACGTGGACGAACTCGCCGGCGACCATCTCGCGAACTACGACGTCAAGCGACTCGAGGTATCGCTCACCGCCGACGAGCGCGAGGAATACGAGCGGAATCAGGACGTGTTCACGGACTACCTCGCGCGCTCGAACATCGAGATGCGCAGCGGCTCTGACTATCAGGAACTCGTCAAGCGATCGGGCAGCGATCCCGACGCGCGCAAAGCGCTACTCGCACGCCAGCGAGCGCGCGAACTCATGTTTGGGAGCGAAGCGAAACTCGAGGCACTTGCGGACGTTCTCGACGACCACTGCGACGAGCGGATCATCGTCTTCACGGCGCACAACGACCTCGCCTACGACGTCAGCGAACGGTTTCTGGTCCCGACGATCACCCACCAGACCGGCACGACGGAGCGACGGGAGATCCTCGAGCGGTTCCGCGAGGGGACCTACACCCGGGTCGCGACCTCGAACGTGTTGGACGAGGGGGTCGACGTTCCCGACGCGAACGTGGCGGTCGTGCTCTCGGGCAGCGGCAGCGAGCGGGAGTTCGTCCAGCGACTCGGACGAATCCTTCGCCCGAAATCCGATGGCGGACGGGCGACCCTCTATGAGGTTATCTCCGAAAATACCGGCGAGGAACGGATCGCAGGTCGTCGTCGCGACTAACGATCGTCGGACGGCAGACACACCTGTTCCGGACCGGATCAGTCGTTTCGGCCCGGTCGACAGCTTTTGTGTCCGATATTTACGGGAACCGTATTCGGCGGAGGCCGCCGGCTCGAGGCAGCTGCCTGATCTATGCTAGCAGGGCCCAAACACATTGGCCAAAGAACACTTATGGCCCAATTCGAAAGCCAACATATCTTATGAATTGGGAGGAGGAAGCCGTCACTCGGCGTCGAATGTTGCAAGCCGCTTCGGCGGCCGGAACCGTCGCCATCGCGGGCTGTAGCGGATCGTCTGAGGAGACGAGTGATCCGGAAACCGACAGCGAGACGAACGGGAACAAAACGAACGACGGCGAGTCGGAGCCGGAAAAAGTGCCGGATCCGCCGAACGTCGAGAGTCAGATCATCCAGCGCGATAAAGCCGCGATAACGAACGTTCGCCACGTCGTCGACGGAACGGTAACGTGGCCGTCGGCTCGCTGGGTTAACGTCGTCGACCCGAGCCTCCTCGGTGCCTGGGAAACGGCGAACAGTCGAGTCTACTTCTCTTCCGACCGAACGTTCGTACTGGAAACCTCGGGGACACGGTACGGTGGATGGGCAACGCGAGACAACCAACTCTTTCTCGAGTACGAGTCGGGGGACACGGAGAATCTGGGCTACCAAATCCTGACCGGAAGCTCGCGACCGGTTCTCGAGCTTTACCAGAACGGAGCGTACCAGGGCTCGTACGAACAGACAACGACGGAATCCGACCAGCGGGGCCCTATCGAGACTGCCGAGAGTCTGATCGCCGTTCGCGAGCAAAACAGCACCACGAAACGCGAATCCGTTCGGAGTGGGGCGATGGGCTCTGGCTTCATCGTCTCGCCTGACGGCACCGTCGTTACGAACGCACACGTCGTCGGAACGCATCAGGACCCCACGGAAACTGTTTTCCAGCGATTCGCAGTGAGAAAGAGCGAAGCGATCCGACAAGAACTTGCCTCGAGCGGGAACCTGTCCGAAGAACAGCGAGACGAGGCCGGCCAGATACTCTACGAAGAGATGATGGAATACTACCAGGAAAACGGCAGCCTCGGAAACATCTCCGAGGCGGTAAACGTCCTGAACGGGCGTGCGACCCCCGACGACGACCTCGAGGTCGAGAGCTGGTCCGCGGATATCGAGACCGAGGGGACGGTCTACACAGAGGTCGGCGGCGAGCCGTCGATGGGTCGTGACATCGCGATTCTGGACGTCGACGGTGAGAACCTCCCGACGGTGACGCTCGGAAGCGGGACCGACGTCAGTACCGGCGAGGAACTCTACGTCATCGGCTACCCCGACATCGGCATCGACGAAGTGTTCGACGACAGGAACACCACCCTCGAGCCGACGATGACGACCGGGATCGTCAGCGCGCGGCGGACGCTCAACTCCGGCGTCAACTCGATCCAGACCGACGCGGCGATCAATAGTGGCAACAGCGGTGGCCCCATGTACAACAGCGATGGGGAGGTCGTCGGCGTTGCGACGTTCAGTCCACCCAACGTCGACATTCAGGACATCCAGTTCGGTCTCCCGATCGAAGTCGCGAACGGGTTCCTGAGCGAACTCGGCGTCGAGAACACCACCGGCGAGATGCAGCGCACCTACGAAGCCGGCCTCGAGGCCTACTGGCGTGGCGACTGCGAGACGGGGACGGCAAAGATGGAGACCGTCCTGGAGCTCCATCCCGACCATCCACAGGCCCAGGGATACATTACGGACTGCGAGAACGGCGAAGCACCCGGACAGGAGTAACGAGAAACGGTCGACGGCGCCGGTGACGTACTGTTCGTTCCACCGGTCGAAGTCGAGGCTGATTCACTCGAGCGAGTGAACGAGACAGTCGATTAGTTCCCGGACGCCGTCATGGCTCTCGTACTCGAACCGGAGCTCCGAATCGTCCATACGTTCGGTTCGAGACTGGCGGCCGTAATCGCGCTGCTTGAACGTCGCTCGGACCCGCCACCGTCCGGGTGACTTTTGACGATGCCGCGCCGACTCGAGACAGATGCTGACGAAGGACCTGCTTCGCGTCTCGCGGGCCGGCGGCGGCTACCACCCCCAGTTCGCCGACCGCGAACACCGGCCGCTCACCGCCCGCGTCATCGGCACGTATCAGGGCCACGTCGGCGAACAGCGGGCGGACCTCGAGAACGCACTGACTGCACTCGAGCGCGAGGCCGAGGACTTCAAACTCGTACGCGGCCTCGCGGCGCTGGTCGAACGCGAGACCGTCGCGGAGACGGAGACGGCGATCGAGCCCGAACGGGCCCGGAGGGCCGTGTTCGAGGCGGCCGAGGCCGTCGGCGTCGTCACCGAGGACGAGCGCGCGATGGCGTTCATCCGCGCGAGCGAATCGGTCGACGTGTCGGCGGACGACCTCGAGGCCGCGCTGTACGCCGATCTCGAGGAGCGACAGGTCGTGACCGCGGTCGAATCTCGCTGGGATCCGGACGGGTTGATCGCCCAGTATAACCTCTCGCTGGCGCAGACGGCGCTCTTTGACGCGACCGAGGTGCGGGTGCGCTCGAGCGATCCGAAGGCGTTGATTTCGGCGATCAAGCGGCTGCGGCTGATGTACGAGATCCACCGGACCGACGACGAATCTGTAGACGACGATGCGGGACTCTCCGAACGCGAAGTTATCGTGACGGGCCCGACCCACCTCTTTCGCGCAACTCGGCGGTACGGGACGCGCTTCGCACGGCTCCTTCGAAGCGTCGCGAAGGCTGACCGGTGGCACCTCGAGGCGACGATCGACGACCGCGGCACCGAACGGACCCTCGAACTATCCCACGAGGACCCCGTCCGGGTACCGGACGCGGAGCCGATCGCGGAGGTGTCTTTCGACAGCGGTGTCGAGGCCGATTTCGCGGCCCGCTTTACGAACCTGAATCTGGACTGGGACCTCGTCCGCGAACCGGAGCCCCTCGCGACGGGAACGCGGGTGATGATCCCCGATTTCGCGTTCGAGTACGCTCCCGCAGGGACGGGCCGCGGGGACGCATCGAACGAGTCCGACAGCGCGGACGGTGATTTCCGCGTCTACTTCGAGATCATGGGGTTCTGGACGCCCGAATACGTCGAGAAGAAGCTCGCGCAGCTCGCCGGTCTCGAGGACGTGGCCATGCTGGTCGCCGTCGACGAATCGCTGGGCGTCGGCGAGGAGATCGCCGCCCGCGACCATCGAGCGATCCCCTACTCGGGAACGGTCAGAGTCAAAGACGTCGCCGACGTCCTCCGGGAGTACGAACGCCAGCTGGTCGCCAAGAGTGCGGCCCGCCTTCCCGACGCGTTGCGGCCGGCGGACGACGCCGTCACGGTTGACGCGCTGGCTGATCGCCACGGCGCGAGCCCGGACGCGCTCGCGGACAAGGCGTTTCCCGAACACGAACGAGTCGGTCGGACGCTGGTTCGCCCCGCCGTTCTCGAGTCGGTGGCGGACGAAATCGAGCCAGGGATGGCGCTCGCGGACGCCGAAGCGATCCTCGAGGCGGTCGATCTCACCGACTCGAGCGCGATTCTCTCGCGACTCGGCTATCGCGTCGAGTGGGAGGGGCTGGCCGGGGGGACGCTCGTCGAACGGTAACGGCCGAGCCGGGCGTCGAACGGCCGAGACCGGACGTCAAACGGCCGGGCCGCGAACGGTTGCGGACGATATCGGGGACGGCGAAGGCAGTGTGGTCCGGCAACGGTGGCCGGTTTTCAGAAACAGCGACACAGATCCAACGTGCTTTGCGATCACTCTTAAGCCCCCGTCACCCGTCTCGATAGATACGCAGTGTCCAACCAGTCCTCTCCCGACCCCGTTTCCATCCTCCTCGTCGAAGACAATCCCGGCGACGTTCGCCTGATAGAGGAGGCGTTCAAAACGGCGGGATTCGAGACGGTCTTTCATACGTTTGCGGACGGTGGATCCGCCCTCGACTTCCTGCATGAGCAGGTGCTGTGTGCGGGCGATGTCGACGTGGATCTCATGTTGCTCGATCTCAATCTTCCCAGAACGAACGGATTCGAGGTACTCGAGACGCTCAAGAACGAGCCGGATCTCACGTCGCTGCCGGTCATCGTCCTCACGAGTTCGGAGGCGACCGAAGACATCGTCAGGAGTTACGAACTGTGCGCGAACGCCTATCTCACCAAGCCGAGCGATCCGGCTGAGTTCGCCGAACTCGGCCGTGCCGTCGAAGCGTTCTGGATCGACGAAGTGACGCTGCCACCAGTGCCCTCGTAACTCGAGACGGACAGTACAGACTCGAGACGGACGTGGACGGCGCTTTTGATTCCGATCAGTCCCGATCCGTCTCGCTCCAGTCGCAGTCCTGGCATTTCCGACCGGTGACGAGTTCGGTCACCGACGGCATGTAGGTCACCGCCAGGACGGAGCCGCCACACGCCGGACACTCCTCGTCGGCCTCCTCGATCGAGTCGACCTCCATGACGGAGTCGCCCTCGACGATCTCGGCGAGTTTCTTGGCCGTCACCATTCGCCCCTGAACGACGCGATTCTCACTCACACTCAGATTTTCGGACGAGACACCCTAAGCGTTTCCTGACGCGGTCGCCGGCCGACCGTCCGCTCGAGGCCGGCGCGGTCTCGTCGCTGAGGACGGTCGACTGGTCGGTAGCCGCAGGATCCGAACGGTGGCGGTGGGGCTCTCGGTCGGCATGTGTCTGCGGGCACAACCGTATAGATGCTCTTTCCCGAACGTTCGGCTATGGAGACGCGATGGGCGCTCGTCGACGGCGTCACCCTCGAGTTACCGGCCGACTGTACCGTCTACGAACTCCGGGATGCCCTGTACAAACCGGACGACGCAGTGCTCGTCGCAGTGACGGGTGATCTCGTCTCGATCGTCCACGACGAAGACCGACCACTTTCGGAGTTAGTCGCCGGCTGTGCGGAAACGTACTACTTCCGGCGGCCGGAGGAGCCCGACCGAAATGAGCTGCTTGCCGCGCCGGAACTCGAACGGGCGCTGGAGAAATCCGACGGCGAACAAGCTGGGGCGGAAACGACGTTCCCGCGGCCCGGGATCGATCACTGAGCCGGTCAGCGGTATCCATCTCTCGTCAGTCGTCGACTACTGTAACCGGATCGGCTACCCGGAGAGTCTCGCCGCGATCACGTTCAGGGACGCGCGCGATGAGCATCAGCGAATAGTAGTGGTCGAACGCGTCCGCGTCCGCCCAGTCGGGGAAGGTCTCCTCGCGGCGGCGAACGAACTGCTCTCGAAATCCCGGAGTCGGATCGCCGGTATCGGGATCGCGCTGGGGAACGACGCATCTGCCACAGGGCGTCACTCCCTCGAACCGGACGCCGCCGACTTCGAACGCCGGCGCGTCCGCGCCGACGAACCGGTCTTCCCAGAACGGCTCCACGCCACCGACCTCGACGTTCGCCCGGAGCCGTCGCCGAACGCCCTCGACGGTCAGTTCGTCGAACCAGTCGGCAACGGTGCGCAGCGTCGCCGTGCTGATCACCGACGGCCCCATCTCGCGCCGGTCCACAAACCCCAGCGATCGATCTCTCTCGAGCGATAGCTCCACGTCGAAGAACTCGCTCAACCAGGCCGCTGCGGTCTCGCGATCGGACTCGAGGTCGAATCGCTGGCGTTCGCCGTCGAGCGTCCTAATCGAAAGCTCACGCGTTTCGGGATCGAAATCCGTCTCGAGGTCGTGTACTCGATCGGTCCGCTTCCCGTTCAGTACGTCGCCGTCAGTGTCGAACAGTGCGAACTCTCGGTCGTGGGCGACGGTCCCACCCTCGAGGACCTCGGCCGCCTCGAGGTCAATGCTGTCGAGTCCCTTCACCGGATACACCCGCAGCCCCTCGAGTCGTGCCATTGGGAAACCGTACCGGCCGGTGATCCATTATACTAGCGACCGAACCGTGGTATGCGCTGATCGAACAGCCCGTCATCCGATCGGTGCCGACAGACTGTCAGTGGCGACGAGAGCGCGACGACGTGACCGATGACGGGTCGCTGCCGGGTCAGGAATCGTTCCGTGTGATCGAATCGCGAGAACAAACTCGTCGATGGACAACGACGTGTTCCGAATCAATCGATCGTCACGACGGGGGTCCCGGTCTCGTCGAACTCCACTCGCACCTGATGACCGGCGTACGGAAATCCGACGTGTCCCGACCGCTGTTCGCCGGACTCCGTGGCTGCAAACACCGCGCCGAGCGCATCGGGATCGACCGCGTCAAAGAGCGGCGGTAATTCCATGGGATCGGTCCCCTCGAGTGCAGCTACCCCAGTAACGATCCGGTCGTGTACCTCGTCGGTGTCGAACGCGAGGGATTGTTCCATTGAAATCTACCGCCACACCACTCCATTAATAACTTTCGAAGCGTTGATTCATTGCAGTTATTTCCAATCGTAACTGCCGGCTACTGGTCGCTCGGATTTGGAGCGGCCATCGAAACGCCGCTCTGTCAGTCGCCGTGACGACACCCCGTCAGCCGCCGGGGGATCGCGCTTTCGATCGACCACTGACCGAGCGCGTTCGCGGAGTCACTCGTCGTCGTCCGTCTCGTTCGCGTCGTCTTCGGACTGATCGTCGTCGTCCGTCTCGTTCGCGTCGTCACTGGACTGATCGTCGTCAGCGCTGTCGTCCCTCTCGTCCGTATCGGGCGTTTCGCCGGCGGTCTCCGGGAAGTAACCGGCTGTTCCGACATCGACTCTCGCGAGGCTTGGTTCGGCGGCCGTCTCGTCCTCGAGGAAGGTCCCGTAGGCGAAGTTCGCGATGTACAGCGACGTCGCGGTTTCCTCGGTGGTCCCGAAGTGGACGTCCGCGGGGAAATCGAGGGGGTCGCCGCCGGCGAGCGTCTCGATTTCCTGATCGTCCGTCACGCGGACGACCTCGTTCGCCGCGTTCACCGCGACGTAGAGGGTTCCGTCCTCATCGATCGTCATGCCGTCCGCACCGACCAGACCCTCGTCCTGGACGACCTGTTCTACCTCTCCGGCGCTCCCGTCATCCGCGACCGGGACTCGCATGACTGATCCCGCGTTGAGATTGTCGACGTAGACATCGCCGTCCGGATGGACGGCCAGCCCGTTCGCGCCAACCGGCGTCTGGGCGTCCATATCCGGCTCGAGTAGCGAATCCGAAACCCACGGCTCGGCCTCTCTCTCGGTCGTCACGCGCCAGATTGCGCCGCCAAGGTGATCGGAGACGAGCAGCGCGTCAGACGTCGTGGGATCAGGCATGATCCCGTTCGGCATCGATTCGTCAGGTGACAGCGACGCGATCCGTTCGGGCTCGCCGTCTTCCGGATCGACGCGCCAGACGCCGTGCGTCTCCTGCTGGCCCGACCCGTTCGCGGCGTAGAGCACACCGTCGAGGACGGTAATACCGAGTAAGAGTCCCTGATCGCCGGTCTCGAGCGTTGCGACCGACGACTGACTTCCCTCGGAGTCGACGGCGCGGATCTCGCCCGACGGCCCCATACTCAGGTAGACGGTTCCCCGCTCGTCGATCGCGAGATTCTCCGGCAGTGCGGGCGGTTCGAACTCGGCGACCGTCTCGAGGTCGCCCACCGTGTCGTCTTGTCGTCCGAACGCGCTCGTGGGGAGACTCGCGAGCGCGCTCGTCGCGGCGACGCTCCCCAGGATAAATCGTCGGGAAACACTCGCTCGGGAGTCGGTACCGGTCGTCGGCTCGATCGTGTTGTCAATAGTCATGACTGCAACGGCGGGACCGACCAGCCGAAATCGTGTAAATCGCACACACCGTTTCCCGACAAATCGACCGGTTATTGCGAGTTACACGGGCGAAAATTCGTGTTTGTCCGCATCCATGACCCATTATGTCGGCCGAGCGGGTGTGAGTCGGTCCGCGCTGACGGCAATGTCGTGCACACGGCTCCCGACGGTCTCTCGAGTCGGCGGATGGCAGTACCCCTCCGCCGAACCAACCGCTGCCGGTATCCGCCTTCCGAACCGATCGCTGCCGTCTCCGCTCGGCCGAACCGACTGCTCCCGAGCACTCACTTACCGAACTGACAGCTCGTCACCCCCCGACGGCTCCGTGAACTCGAGTTCGATCTCGAGTTCCCGCTCTCGTTGGGCGGAAAACTCGATCTCGACCTCGACGGGATCGCTGTAGTCGAAGGGAATCTCCCACTCCGACGCGGAGATGGTAAACGACGGTCCGTCCTCGAGTTGATCGGCGAGGTCGTGGAGGAACGCGGCCGTCTCCTCGCTGGAGAGATACACCTCCTGTTCGAAGAAGCCGCTCGTGATCGTCCGTCGGTCGCCGGTTCTGTCGTCGGGGAAGTCGACGCGGTCGCTCATAGTGGTCCTCCCACGACGACGCCGATAAAGCTGCATCCACGCGTTTCGACAGATCGGATCGATGGCATACTTCCCCAGGCTTCGACCGCGAGCACAGTGAGAATCGTCGACACCTTTCTTGATGCGGGATGTCGTACGGACGTGCGTGACACTGATCGACGCCCTGGGAAACGGAACGCGGCTGGCGATTCTCAGGGAGCTCTCGCGGGAACCGATGTACGTCTCGGAACTCGCAGCGGAGATCGGAATGGATGGGAAAACCGCCGTCCACCACCTCTCGACGCTCGAGGACGCCGGGCTGGTCGAACACTACAGGCGCGGGAATCGGAAGTACTACGAACTCGCTCGGCGCATCGAGTTGCGCATCGCCCCGCCGCCGGAGCGCGCGTTCGTCCTGCAGGCCGATCCGCTCGACGACGAGAGCGAGTCGGAATCGGAGCCGTCGTGAGATTCTCCTCGTGTCCGTGCACGGGTCGGACAGTGATAGTGGTGTAGTGAAAGTGGTGTCCAACTGGCCCGTGTAGAAATCTCCCACGGATTCCGTGTAGAGATTTCCATGGAACTGATCCCTCCGGCCTGCTAGCTATATGGCACTGGTTCGCATGCGGAACCCACATGCTCGAGGTCCTCGTCGAGAGCGCCATCGCGTCGCAGCGACCGAGAGTCGCGAATGCGGTGCGCTCGATCGGTACGAGACGCCGCCCCTCTCGTCGATCGGTCCGACGGATCATCGCCGCTCTCCTGGTGACCGCGACGCTCGTCGCAGTTCCGGTCGCGCCGGTTCTCGCCCAGAGCGACGACGGAAGTGCGGGTGAAGACGGCGACGCGGCGGAGAACGAAGGCGGCCTCGAGGGGGCGATCGAGGGATTCGTCGAGGCGCAGGGGCTGCTCGGTGCGGTGCTCGTCCTGGTCGTCGGTGGCGTCCTCTTGACGGTCTGCGTCGAGAAGCTGATCAGTTATCTCACTCGAGCGGCGCTGAAATTGAAGATATCGCTGTTCGCGCTCGCGATACTCTTTACCGGATTCGAGTTCGACGACACGATCCTCGCGCTCGTTCTGTCGGCCGGCGACCTCGAGGGTGCCGCCCTCGGGACGGCGCTCGGGACCGGACTGGCGATCATTGGCGTGACGCTCGCGCTCGCCGCGATCATCAGGCCCTTCCCGGTCGATCTCCCGTCCGATTATATCGCCCTCTTCGCATTGGCACCGCTACTGTTAATTCCGTTCGTGCTCCTCGGAACGCTGACGTTCGTCCACGGACTCCTGCTCCTCGGCGCGTTCGTTCTCACGTTCGGGTATATCATCGCTCGAGAGTACCAGCGCGACACGCCCGTCTTCCGGACCACCGAACTCGGCGAGGAGATACAGGCCGACGGTGGCGTCGCGTTGCCGGCGGAGTTCTCGGAAATCTCCGAGGATCGACTCGTCGGCGGTCGCTCCGCGTCCGGGTGGCTCTGGCTCTTTCTCTCCGTCCTCGCACTGATCGGCATCGTGTTCGCGTCGATGTTGCTCGAGGCCGGGTCGGAGGTCGTTATCGACGGGTTCGGCCTCGAGGAAACCGTCTTCGGGGCGACCGTCCTGACGGTGATCCTCACCTTCGAAGACATCATGCTCACGATCGAGCCGGTTCGACGGGGGGTCCCCGAGATCGGCGTCGGAAACGTCATCGGGAGCGTCCTCTTCTCGGTGACGGGAAACGTCGGCGTCATCATGCTCCTCAGCGACCTCGAGATCTCCCGATCCGTGCTCACCTTCCATCTCCCGACGGTGATCGTCGTGACCGCCCTCGCCGCATACTTCCTCTACAAGGGGAAGCTGAAACGGTGGCACGGCTTCCTCCTCGGCGGGCTCTACGTCGCCTACTGGCTGATCGCGATCGTCGTCTTCGGTGGCGTTCCGATCAGTGGCTGAGCCTCGGTGAGTTCGCGGAACTGGTCTCGTCGGCAGCGCTGTCACGGCCGTGACGACCGGATCGCGGGCACCAGTGAGGTCGTGGGCACCGGCGATGGCGATCGTCCCATCGAGACCGCCTCCAACCGCTCCGTCGCGTTTCGTCGTGACCGCAATCGGAAACTAAGTACGAGCGTGGTGTAGGCTCACGGACATGGTCGTTCCGAGCTCGACGGTGGCCCTCGTCGGCCTGTTTCTCGTCGGCGTCGTGCTGGTGATCTGGTGCGTCGAGATCTTCATCGAGGCCGTCGCCCAGAGCGCTGTTTCGCTCGGCGTTTCCGGCTTCTTTCTTGCGGTCGTCCTGGCCGGCGTCGACCTCGAGAATGCCGTCCTCGGGATCACCGCGGCGTTCGTCGACCTTCCCGGGCTCGCGCTCGGGACGGTGTTCGGGGAATCACTGTTTGTCCTCGCCGTCGCCGTCGGACTCGCGGGGATCCTCGTGCCGTTTCGAATGGACGTTCCCAGAGCATATCTCGTAATGCTCGTTCTCGTTCCCGTCCCCGCGTTCGCGCTGTCGATCGGCGGGACGATCGGCCCGCTCGAGGGAGCGGCCCTCCTCGGGCTGTTCGTCCCGCTGCTCGCCTACATCTTCTGGCACGAGCGCCGCTCCGAAACGACGTATCTGCTCTCGGCGGAACTCCAGGAAGTGGTCGACCTTGAGGCCGACGCGGAGAGCGAAGCGGCGGTGCAGACGGGAGCGGAGACGGAAACAGGAATGCCGAACGGGGGCGACGAGTCGAGAGTACAACCGGTCGGAGAGTCGGATCCGGAGTTGGATCTCGACCTCGACGAGTTCGTCCCCTCCTTTGAGCACCGGAGCGGCCTGTTCAACCTCGGCGTGGCCGTCCTTGCGGTCGTGGGGATGACCATCGGCTCCGGGATCACGGTGGTCAGCGCCGAGGGGATTTTCGTCGCCTTCGGCATCTCGAGCCTGGCGTTCGGGGCGACGGTGTTGAGCTTCATCGCCTCGATCGAAGAATTGGCGCTTACCGTCGAACCCGTTCGACAGAACCGCCCGGAACTGGCCGTTGGGAACGTGGTCGGTAGCACCGTCTTCTATCTGACGGCAAACATCGGCATCATCGCCATGCTCCACCCCGTCGGCACCGGCGGCGACGTGCTGACGGTCCACTGGCCGTTTCTCGCGGGCAGCCTGCTCGTCGTCACCGCCATGCTTGCACGCGGTCGCGTCACCCGCATCGGTGGCATCGCCCTGTTCGCGCTCTACGTCGCCTACTGGATCGCGAACTATGCGTAGTCACCGGGGGGCGGCTCGTCTCGAACCGAGTCGAGGAGAACGAGTGGCGGTGGATTCACCGATCGTCCGCCGACGATACGCCAGGCCGACACGTCCGATCTCGGCTGCTTCGGACCGTACGTACCGTTCGACGGATAGGTATTCGAGGTACATAACTACTCTAGGAGGAATCCGTTCGAACGGTGACGGAATCCGCGCCCGGCGCAGTGGATCGGCCGATCAGGACGCTACATATCCTGTCGACCGGAACTGCATCGATTCGGTGAGTTCAATGAGTTCTAACACTAACTGATATTACCACCGGAATGATCGTGTTAAGTGGAACAAATCGACGAGCGACGCGAAACGTGCGGATTTCGACACCAGCCGGCCTGACCACCGCCGCCTGCACCGGCAAGTATTGTGTTTCCGGTGCAACGGTATCTCCGATTTATAGACAGCTCGAGCGAGGATGAGGAAGAGGATCCACAACCAATGGTATCCAGAGACAAAGCGGGACTCGAAGCGGATCTCGACTCGTCACGACGGCTGTTCCTGAAGAGCGCTGCGGCGACCGGCGTCGTAGCGGGACTCGGCGGTATCGCGGCCGGACAGGAGGCCGAGGAGATCGAACTGGGCGGCGAAACGGCCGGCTGGGTCGGCCAGGCGCCCTCCGATATCGAAGGCGAGACGAATCCGACGCTGGAACTCGAGGAGGGACAAACGTACGTGGTCACGTGGGAGAACCTCGACGGACTCCAGCACGATTTCGTTCTCCTCGACTCGGAGGGAGAGGAACTCGAAGGCACCGAGACCATGGGCGACGAGGGGGAGACGCTGACCCTCGAGTTCGAGGCGACCGCCGAGATGGCGGAGTATTATTGCTCGATCCATCCGAACTCGATGCGAGGCGACATCCAGTTGGCCGGGGCCGAGGGAGGAGACGAGGACGCTGAGGAAACCCAAGAGGATGTCGTGACGGAAGGGCCGACGATCGGCCTCGAGCGGGTCGCAGGCGGCCTCACCTCCCCGGTCGGCTTCGAGGTCGCACCGGGACAGGAAGACCGGTACTACGTCGTCGACCAGCCCGGACAGATCCACGTTCTCGAGACGGGCGCCGACGGCGGTGGCGAAAACGGCATGGCGGACGAGAACGGGATGGATGCCCGAAACGAGACCGAAGCCGATACTGAGGCCGGAAACGAGACCGAAGCCGGAAACGAGACCGAAGCCGGAAACGAGACCGAAGCCGATACTGAGGCTGAAACCGACAGCGAGGACGGCATGGGAGCCGGGAACGGAACTGCCGGGCTGCGAGCGGAGCCGTTCCTCGACCTCACCGATCGAATGGTCGAGGTCGGCGAGGCGACCGACGCCGGCTTCGACGAGCGCGGCCTCCTCGGACTCGCCTTCCACCCCGAGTTCGAAGAGAACGGCCGCTTCTTCGTCCGGTACAGCGCACCCCCGACCGAGGACACGCCCGAGGACTACGACCACACCGCCGTCCTCTCGGAGTTCACGACCGAAGGAGACGACCACGAGACGGCCGATCCCGACTCCGAGACAGTCCTGCTCGAGGTGCCGGAGCCGCAGTTCAACCACAACGCCGGCACGGTCCTCTTCGGGCCGGACGACTACCTCTACGTGCCTCTCGGTGACGGCGGCGACGCCGACGACACCGGACTGGGTCACGTCGAGGACTGGTACGACGACAACGAAGGTGGCAACGCACAGAACACGACGGAAAACTTCCTCGGGAGCATCCTCCGGCTCGACGTCGACAGCGAGGGCGAAAACGGTGAGTCATACGGGATTCCCGACGACAACCCGTTCGTCGACAGCGACGAAGGCCTCGATGAGTACTACGCGTGGGGGCTGCGCAACCCCTGGCGAGCGTCCTTCGACAGCGAGGGGCAGTTCTTCGTCGCCGACGTCGGACAGAACCTGTTCGAGGAGGTCAACATCGTCGAGAACGGCGGCAACTACGGCTGGAACGTCAAGGAGGCGACGCATTGTTTCAGCACCGAGAACCCCAACGAACCGGGAGAGGACTGTCCGAACGCGACGCCGGACGACGTCCGTGGCGGCGAGGATCTCCTCGATCCCGTTATCGAATATCCCCACCAGGTCGGCGACGAAACGGTCGGGATCTCGATCACCGGCGGCTACGTCTACGAGGGTGACACGGTCTCCGAGCTCGAGGACATGTACGTCTACGGCGACTGGAGCAGGGCGTTCGAAACGCCCGACGGAAGACTGTTCGCATCGCCGGTCAACGAGTACGAACCGACCAACGACCGGTCGGAAGACGACCTCTGGGAGATCCAAGAGCTCTCCGTCGGCGGCTCCGAGAACGGAGATCTCAACCGCTTCGTCCTCGCGTTCGGGCGGGACCACGACGACGAACTCTACGTGCTGACGACCGCTCGCTACACCGAGGGCGAGACCGGCGAAGTGTACCGGATCGTTCCCGAAGGCGAAGGCGAGGAAATCGAAGAACACGAGGACGCGGTCGGGACTGAAGACCAAGCGGCCGAAGAGGGCGAATCGGAAGACGAGGAAGACGAAGACGATCAGGCGGAAGAAGGCGGCGAGGAAGCCGAGGAAACGGAAGAAGAGGAGGCGGACGAGTCGGGCAACGAGACGGAGTCGGAAACCGGAAACGAGACCGGAGACGACGAGTAATCGCGAATCGCGCCGACAATCGACCCGCCGTTCGTCTTTTCGATCGAGATACCGCTCGAGTGCGAGCGGTCGGTTCGTGCAGTGGGTTCGTCCGCCGACTATCGTCTCGATGATCCGTGACGAACGTCACTCGGGGCGCGCGTCTCGGCCACCGGAGACGACCGATATCGGAGATAACTAGCTATTATTTTTTCAGTTTCCGCATAATTTCTTCTTGGTTTCGCAACAGTCGGGGCGCTTTATTAGCCGAGTTAGAAACCACGCTATGTGGTCTGTGAAAGGCTAACAGGTGTGATCGCTTTTCACGACCTTTCCGTATTCGACACAATGACGAGACAGAACGGCGAAAATCGGCTGTCGAGACGGACTGTTCTCAAATCATCCGCAGCGCTCACCGCCGCAGGGCTCGCGCCGACAGTAGGCGCTCAGGAGGCGTTCCCCAGCGAGATCGAACTCGGTGGCAGAACGAGCGGCTGGATCGGCCAGTCACCCGACGAAATCACGGACGAACGGAATCCGACGCTTCGACTGGAAGCAGGCCAGGAGTATACGCTCACCTGGGAGAACCTCGACGGGGCACAGCACAACTTCAACATCGAAGACGAAGGCGGCAATGACCTCGTCAGTACGGATCTCTTCTCCGAGTCGGGCGAAACGCAGACCGTCGAGTTCACCGCCGAGGAAGCGATGGCCGAGTACTACTGTGGGCCACACCCCCAGTCGATGCGTGGCGATATCGAATTCGTCGGTGAGACGGCTGACGGCGAGGAAGCCGCCGAACCCACGCAACTCATCGGCGAGGGGCCGATCGTCGGCCTGGAGACCGTGGCCGATGGGTTGACTGCACCGGTGACCCTCCAAGTGGCAGACGAAGACGCCGACCGCCGATTCATCGTCGACCAGACGGGGTACATCTACGTCCACGACGACGACGGCCTCCAGGAGGAGCCGTTCCTCGACGTCTCGGACCAACTCGTCGAATTCCAAGACTTCGACGAGCGCGGTCTGCTCGGACTCGCGTTCCACCCCGAGTTCGAGGAGAACGGTCGATTTTTCGTCCGGTACAGTTCGCCACCGCGGGAGGGCACCCCCGAGGAGTACGATCACACGTTCGTCCTCTCGGAGTTCCGGACCGCAGACGAGGAGCACTCGACGGCCGATCCCGATTCCGAGCGGACGCTTCTCGAGATCCCTGAGCCCCAGTTCAACCACAATTCGGGTCCGATCGCGTTCGGTCCCGACGGCTATCTCTACGTAGCGACCGGCGACGGTGGCGGTGCGAACGACACGGGAACGGGCCACGTCGAGGACTGGTACGACGAGAACGAGGGCGGCAACGGGCAGGACACGGCGGAGAATCTCCTCGGCGGAATCCTGCGACTCGACGTTGACGTGGACGGCGAGACATCGGAGACGTCCGAAGACGGCGGCGACGCCGAGGGCGACGAGCGCGCGTACGGCATCCCGGACGATAACCCGCTGGTCGACATGGACGGTCACCGCGACGAGTACTACGCCTGGGGAATGCGCAATCCCTGGGGCGGAATGTCGTTCACCGGCGACGGGGAGTTCCTGATGGCCGACGTCGGACAGAACCGCTTCGAGAGCGTCAATCACGTCCAGCGCGGCGGCAATTACAGCTGGAACGTCAAGGAGGGTACCCACTGCTTCAGCACCGAAACGCCCTCCGAACCGGCCGAAGACTGTCCCGAAAGCACGCCCGAGGACGTCAGAGGCGGCGAAGAATTACTCGATCCGGTCATCGAATACCCACACGATCTCGGACTCCTCGAGTCCGCTGGGGCCGAGAACGAGGACGGCGACGACGCCGAGAACGGTAACGAGACCGGGAGCGACGGCGAACCGGTCGGCGTCTCCATCACCGGCGGCTACCTCTACGCTGGCGGCGAGATCGACGAACTGGAGAACACGTACGTCTTCGGCGACTGGAGTCGGGACGGCGAGGACCCGGGAACGGTGTTCCTCGCCCGACCGCCCGAGGAATGGCTCGACGAGGTCGACGTCGGTGGCGGCGCCGAGGACACGTTCCTCGAACCGCCGACGGGAGACGACGAAGAGACCGAACCCAGCGAGGGGACCACTCGGGACGGACTGTGGCCGATCGAACGGATTCAGCTCGAGGGTGATGCCGTCGAAGACGGGCGACCGACGGGATTCGTCTACGGCTTCGGTCGGGGGGCCGACGGCGAACTGTACGTCCTCACCACCACCACGTCGACGGTGGAGGGAGAGGGTGCAGTCCACCGGCTCGTCTCGACGGACGAACAGGAGCGACGCGGCGAGCACAATTGACGGACCGGTAAGAGATCGGTCACCAATTCGTTTTTCAACCGAAAGCCTGAGAGCGTTCGTCGGCTGCCGGTCGCGATCCAGTCGTCACTGACTATCGTACCGAGGGGAACCGCTCCGGCGATCGGTCGGCGTCGAAATGCGGGCAAAAAAGACTGCGTCGAGGCCTACTCGGAGAGCGAGAAGACGACGAACCGGTTGCCCGATTCGGTGTAGTTCTCACGCTCCCCGCCAGCGGGGGCTGCGACGTACTGTTTTCCTTCACCCGGATCGTACCAGCTGACCGGCGCACCGGACGCGGCGGTGCCGAGGTCCCACGAGGCCAACGGCTGGCCCGTCTCGGTTTCGAACGCGGTGAACAGGTCGTCACCGTCTCCCGCGAAGGTAACGCCGGTCGGCGTCGTCAACGAACCGCCCCACGGCGGCGTCTCCTCGTACCAGTTCCGCCATTTCACTTCACCGCTGATCGGATCGATCCCGGCGAGCACGCCGACGTAGCCGTTCCACGCGTCTCGCCACTCTTCTTCCGATCCGTCTCCGTTGTCCGCTTCTTCGTCGGCAGTTTCTTCTTTCTCCTCTTCGGCCTCTTCTCCATCGTCGGTAGTTTCTTCTTTCTCCTCTTCGGCCTCTTCTCCATCGTCGGCAGTTTCTTCTTTCTCCTCTTCGGCCTCTTCTCCATCGTCGGCAGTTTCGTCTTCCTCCTCTTCCTCCTCTTCCTCTTGCTCCTGTGTAGCCGGCACCGGAGCATGCTCGATATCCATCCCGATGTACGTCTCACCGGGTTCGTACTCCGTCTCGAACCAGGAGAGTCGCATCGGCTGGTTGAGCCCTTTGACGATTAGCGTCCTGCTCTGGGGATCGAAGGAACTCGTCTGGGGATTCGTGCCACCCCTGAGGTCCGGCATGATCCACTGCGCGTTCTCGATGTCGTCGAACGGCGGTAGCGACCACATGTTGTAGTGCTGGACGAACTCCTCGCTGCGCTGGTGGAGCTGGCCGGTTTCCATGTCGACAGTGTACACCCAACCGGTCTTGCCGGGCCAAGTCGCGAACTTCCTGGTCTCACCGTCGACCTCCTCTTCGAAGACGAGTGGCGGACTCGGTGAGTCATAGTCCCACCAGTCGTGGGGCGCGTCCTGATGGTGCCACTGGTATTCGCCGGTTTCAGTGTCGACACCGACTTTACCGCAGGTATAGGGGTTCCAGCCTGGACGAACGGTGCCGTACCACGGACCTGGGTTCGCGGACGGAATGACGACCGTCCCGGTGTCGGGTTCGATACACGACGCGGCCCACGCGGTCCCGCCGCCGTGTTGCCACGAATCGCCGACCCACTCGTGTTCGGGCGTCATGTTCACCCGCCACTGCGGGTTCCCTTCGAGGTCGATCGCGTCGTAGAATCCGCTGACGCCGAATTCGCCGCCGAAACTGCCCTTCATCAGCATTCCGTCGTAGATCATCGGCGGATGCGACGAGGTCGTGCCGCGGGACCGTTCCCACTGGAGTTGCTCTGTTGAACGCAAGACGGCGGCAGTATTGAAATTTTGATATTCAGGCAGAGGGCGTTAGAACTCCTGTACTGATGGTTTTGAGATCTGGATGATGTGGGAGGAGTACAGTTCGTT
>Ga0136603_1000106_pt1 | contig 30589 bp, 59 predicted proteins | sample AntDeeMetagen695_FD_104931 | JGI IMG/M metagenome (GOLD analysis project Ga0136603, IMG submission 104931) | Saline lake microbial communities from Deep Lake, Antarctica - Metagenome TFF #695 | ecosystem: Environmental > Aquatic > Non-marine Saline and Alkaline > Saline | place: Antarctica: Deep... | reverse complement strand
GGTAGTAGCGGTGCAGTGATGCTGCATTCTACGAATTTTTCTCAGTGTATAAGTATGAGCATCGGGTAGTGGTGAGTAGATGACGCAGAATTGCTCTGAAAACCGCGAATCGGCGCGCGGACGTGTTGAGATGCTTGAACAGCACCTCCGCGACTTGGTCGGGAATGCTGCAACGCCCGTGTACGTCAAATCACGCGAACTAACCGATGAACTGGATTGTAGTGTGAAGGAACTCGGTTCGATTTGGCCCACAGTACAGAACCGAGAGAACAGCCTTCAGGTTGAGAAGTGGGGGAAATCGAGTGGAATCACGTGGCAAGTCACTACTGCGGATGGTGGCGCGGAATGAGTCAGTCTGGAGCGTGGGGCGGTGATCCGATCGGGTCGCTGTCTGAGGACACGCTTGAGGATGTCGCCTTGATTGAAGAAGCCCTTCGTGAGAAGATCGCTGTTGGGTCGAGTGAATACCTTTGGGCGAAGGACATCGCGGCTGATCTGCCGGGGATTTCGTCTACGAAAGTCGGCGTGTTACTGCAAGAACTGAAGCTCCGGGAGAATGGGGTAACGATCTCGAAATGGAGTCGGACTTCGCCGTATCGATATTGCATCACGAACACGGGGGCGTCGGAATGAGTCATTTTGGGACGGAAACTGGAACGAGTTACCAGCATAGTGATCTCTCGAAAGTCCGTGAAGCCATCCTTTCGATACTGGATGGGGATGACTTCGGGTATGTAAAATCAAACGCAGTTGCGAATGAGACGGGGTTGACCACACGAGCTGCCGGAAGGCACATCAGCACGTTGCGTGATTCGGATGAGGGACTGGATGTGTCTCGGTGGGGAGACACGGGTCCGGTGTGGTATATTGAGGTTGAAGATTGAGTCAGGCAGCCTCACCCATTCAAAATGACTGGACAACGGTCGACTGAACGCCTGACGTATGAGATGCCGAGCTACAAGGTCGGCGCTCTGATTGGCGTCGGGATGTTCGTGAATAGTCTCGTGATCCTGTTCGCCAATTCCTACACGACTGATTTCCGATGGTCGGTTATCGTTGGCTTGACTGTCGGGATTGTGTGGACAGGGTACTTCGCAGCAATCCAGTTCGCAGATACCCACATGCCTTCAATCGATGTCTGAGGAAGGACTGGAGGATGATGAGCAACCGCCGATTTTCCGCACCGTTTGGTCTGAGTACACGTCTGACCACTTAGGGAAAGAAGCTGATCTCCATGTACCAGAACAGTTTGATCGTGGTGAATGGGAGACAGTGGGTTATCTCCCACCAGATCGACGTTCGGACACGGAGATATATGATTGGTCGAAGTTCTACGATTTCTGGTTCTGGCTGAAACAGGAAGGGTATATCTGCGACGGCGAGTGAAGTGACGGATTGTATTTCCAGACGGTTCTTTTCGGTGCCTTTATTTGTATTTAGGTGGTTTGTGTATGTATGAGTTCCCGACCGCAGCCTCAGTCAGACACCGAAACCCCACCGTCCACAGACTCCCGAACCACCGAAACCCCTGCCGAACTCGCGAATCTCATGGCGAGTCACCTTCTTGTAACTCCCCCGGAACCCACCGACCGGATCCTCATCCCCGGCGCTAACGCAGGCGAACTCCGTGATGCAGTCACTGCTCACTGCACCGACCACGAGTACGCTTCCCCGACCTGCGTCTCCACGAGCGTCACCTCGGAAGGCGGCAGTAATGATACGGATTTTCTGTTGAACCCGCCGGAAGGCGAGTTTGAGTACATCATCGCCAATCCCCCTCGGTCAATCTTCAACGCCATCTCGCCGGACACACGGCAGCAATACAGCGACGCTGATTACGCCACGTTCGAGGGACGCCCAAAACTCTCGAAACTGTTCTTCGAGCAGGCACTTCGGTGCCTTGCACCCGGTGGAACGCTTGTGTTCCTCACGCCGTTAACGCACTTCACCGATTACGAGTCAGATTCGTTCCGGAATCTCCTCCGACGGCACACGGTTCACAACATGTTCGTGCTTCCCAGTGACTCCCTCTCCGAGCGATCTGAAACCCCGGTTCTCACAGTCCTCTCGAAGCCGGAGTCTGGCGCGAAAACCTCGCCCGATGAGTTCTCATCAATCCGCATCGAGTTACTGCAAGAACCAACGATCGCACAGATCAGTGACGCAGACCAATCCTCGGGCACTATTTTCGAGGACTACACGGATCTGTTCCGCCGCGCTCGTGAGGATGTGCTTCGCCGTGAGTCCCAAGAATCGGCGTCCTTAGAGCGGAATCCGTTCGACTACCCGGAGGTTTGGCCACCGTACACGGAACCCATCCCCGCGCCCACGCCACCGGGTTCTGACAGTGGCTCCGAGGAAAACAACCAGTCGTCTTTCGATTCCTTCTAACCGAGTCTCACGGCGTTCCACAGTCCATGGACTCGGTGAGGAAACCGAAGGCAGTGGTTCTGAACCGCCGGTAAGCGCGTAGCCTTTAGGGGCGGGTCGAGTTTCTATTGAGTCACGCTACAAGTATGACTTGGAAGGACACTGTCGAACCTGCGTTATCCCGACTTCCAGTCGTGGACAGACCAGACGGACACGTATCGTTCAATAACAAATTCATGTGGACCGGGGCAGTTCTCCTCGTGTACTTCGCCCTCACGAACGTTCAGCTATGGGGGTTAGGAACCGGTGGGCAAGGCTTCGGGTACTTCCGCACGATCGTTGCCGGGGCGCAAGGCAGCATCCTGCAACTCGGGATCGGCCCCATCGTCACGGCGAGTATTACTCTGCAACTACTGAAGGGCGCAAATCTGCTTGGACTGGACACCGAGTCCGATCCGCGTGACCAAGTGCTGTATCAAGGCCTTCAGAAGATGCTGGTGGTTTTCATGACGCTCCTCACTGCCGCGCCGATGGCGTTCACCGGCGCGTTCCTACAACCGTCGCAGGCACTTGCCTCCTCACTCGGCGTATCTGTGTTCGTTGTACAGGTGCTGATGTACCTCCAGATTGTTGTTGGTGGACTCATCATCGTGTACCTCGATGAAGTCATTAGCAAGTGGGGACTCGGCTCCGGTGTTGGACTGTTCATCGTTGCTGGCGTCTCCCAGCAACTCATCGGCGCTGTTTTCGCAACGGAATGGCTCACTGGAACGTCCGGCATTCTCGCTGCATGGGTCGGGTTACTCACCGGTGAAACGTCTGTGGAATCGATCTTCACAGCTGCGGGCCTCGAACAGATGCTCTTTGGCCCGCTCGAAGTCGCTGCCATCGCAACTACGTTGTTCATTTTCGGCCTTGTTGTCTTCGCCGAGTCCGTTCGCGTGGAAATCCCATTGAATCACGCTCGCGTGTCCGGGGCTGCTGGGCGCTTCCCCGTGAAACTCATCTACGCCAGCGTTCTGCCGATGATCATCGTTCGGTCGGTGCAGGCGAACATCCAAATCATGGGTCGCGCACTTGATTCGACAGTCGGCCTCCCGGCGTTCATCGGTGTGTACTCTGGTGGCGAACCCGTGTCTGGGTTGATGTACTTCCTGAATCCGATCCGCGCTCCGCAGGACTGGATGTGGTTTCTTGGCGGAACGTCCGCTGAGGTCTGGGAAATCGCGATTCGCCTCGGCATGGACTTCCTGATCATGGTCGGGGGCGGCGCAATCGCGGCTGTGTTCTGGGTTGAAGCAACCGGTATGGGATCGGCATCTTCCGCGAAGCAGATTCAGAACTCTGGGATGCAGATCCCCGGGTTCCGCCGGAATCCACAGGTCATCGAGAAGGTGCTTGACCGGTACATCCCGCACGTCACTGTGCTTGGTGGCGCACTTGTTGGGTTCCTTGCAGTGACTGCGAATCTCATCGGGACGATCGGGCAGGTGTCCGGCATCGGCCTCCTGCTCGCTGTCTCGATTACGTACAAGCTGTACGAGGAGATTGCGGAAGAGAAGATGATGGAGATGCATCCGATGATGCGGCAACTGTTCAACGAATAGCGAAGTCGCTGTTTTTCTGCGTTGCTGTCGGTTCCTGAACGAATTTGCTTCGAAGAAGGCGGTGTTTCTGCGTTACTTCGCTATTCGTCGTCGCGGATGACTACCGGGTCTGTGATGTGGCTTTCACAGTGGTCTGCCGGGCAGCCATCACCGGCTTCTACATCATCGTATTCGCGGTACACGCGCCCATTCGCAAGGCATTGGTATTCCTTTTGAACCGTATTACTTGTCCGTCCCCCGGGTTGAAAACAGTTGGCTGGGTGCCGATGCTGTTGGTAGGTTCTGCTAACGAGAGTCACTCAAAATCCGGGTGTTGCTTCGAGACAAACACGGGTATTGCTTCGAAGCAAATCGAACTGTTTTCGCTGTCTCTCTTCGTGTTCTCTTGACTCTCGTGTTCTGTTCTTCCGGTGTGTTAAGTGGTTGAACCTCATGTATTCAGTGTATGCCGAACACTGATTCGCCGGTTGATTCCATGGACGTTGAGGAACATGATTGCTTTCAGCACGCCATTTGGCGGCCCGAAGACGTCGGCGCTGTGGACCCGGTTCCTGGTGACTGCGAGATTTGTGGTGAGGAACTGGAACACTACTGCGATGACTCATTCCCGACTGATGCTGACTTCATGAATGTCGTTGATCACGGTGTTAACGATGAGCCGATTTTCGGGGTGGAGTATGACTGTGAGTTTTGCAGTCGCACGCTCGAAACGCGGTTCCAGAAGAAGGGGACGTGGGACGTGGACTCGAACAAGAAGGTGTACGGGGCCTGATCACCGGTCTGTGGTGGTCACGAGGCAGTGACTGACCCACCGATTGGAATTCTCAGGACTGCGTGGCAATCGTGGCAGTAGAATTCTGAGGATTTCGGTGGCAGCGAGAACAGGGTGAGGTCGTCACTGCCGCAGTTGACGCATTCGAGTAGGTCTGGGGTTTGGTATGGTTCTCCAGCGGGCATCAGTTCACCGTCGTTGGGTGGCGTCACGTGAATCATGCATTGGGCGTCACTACTGTGAGGGGAAGTACCCTTCTCTCTACCAAACCCAGAATATGAACTCAAGTGTTTCGCTGTGTAGGTGGGGTGAACCCAATGTTTATGGGGGAATACCCGAGTGTATTGTGTATGTCAGATGCGAACGAAAACACCAGCGGAACAGGTGCGATGAGCAGAACACAGACGGAGTCCATGCGCGGCACGACAGTCAACATCACTGTCGAGGTCGAGGATGATGGCAATCTCACCAAGGAAGAACGTCAGAAGCTCACCGACTTGGTGATTGAGGAAGGGATGAATTCCGAGGACGCTGAGTGGGATGGTGACTTCTCTGCACCGACTCGCGGCAACCGGAGTGTCTGAAAATGTCGGTTGGAAACCCTGAAACCGGGTGGTTCGATTCTCTCGGTGAGGAAGTCCCGGACGTGAACAGGGAACTGGCGCGTGAGAAGGCCCGGTCTGAGATGGATCTGAAGCTTTCGGAGGAAGACATGGATCGGTACATCGATTCGATTGCAGTTGCAATCGAGGAAGATTGTCCCGAGGATGCAATCCCCCTCTCTCGCACTGAACTGGATGTCACAGGCGCATTCCGGTTACTCGCGTATCTGTGCGTCGGCCCAACTGAAGACACTGAAGGTGAATCCGAATGATAGACGAATACCCGTCGATTGAAGCGTGGCATCGTAACCGTGTTGAACAGGCTGAAGCAGAGAACCATCCTGCACCTCATTTCGAGGGGTATGTGGTTGTTGAGTTACCGAACGGCGAACGGTACGGTGTTGTTTCGGATGTTATCGCACAACGAATTGCATCAGGGGAAGGCACTGCTGACGGGGGTTCGTATGAAGAACAGATAGAACAGTACGAAGAATGGCGAGCTGCCGCGCGCGAAGATCCGGATGCGTTGGTCGAATACGTCATGACGGAGATGGGTTGGGAGTCGTTCTCCCGATCTGCTGTTCGTCTCTGTGAGCCGTCTGAGACGCGGTCTGCTATGTGGGATGACGCAACTGCAACGTTCGCCGATCCCACAGAAACAGACGACTAATCCAAAGGCTCAGTGCGAATCCCCCCAGTGTTTTTGAGTAAGTTCGATGTAGGGACGGTAACGATGGAGCAGACAGCGTCGAATGAGTCTGAAGAACCGGATGTTGAACTCGGGTTACTCGGGAAATCGGTTGCTGCGTTACTCGGGACCGGGATTGCAGCACTGGTAGTGTACGGAATTCTTCAAGCGATTGCAGTCGTATCCCCGAGCCTTCACAGATTCATCATTGATAGCTTGATGCTGTTCGTGAATGGATTGCCCGGGATGTTTGCTGTTTTCTCAGTGCCGCTATTGGTTCTTGGCGCTGTCGTTGCGTTTCATAAACTGGCGTGACGATGTGTATCGGTTCCAGTTTGCGGTCTTCCGCGTGAGTCACCCGAATTCTTTTGCGTAATCCCGTCTCACGGGGAGTATGGTTGATTTGGAGTACGAGCCGATTGATGCGTCGCAGTCGAATATCAAGCAGTGCCCGGTCTGTGATTTTATCGGGCATGACGGTGAGTGGCGGAGAGGGGCTGGTGTGAAGCGCGATACCTGCCCGAATTGTGAGAGCCATGATCCGGTGTATCTGGATGCGTATGCGTGTCTGGAGTGCGGTGTTCACTACAGCAATACTGGTGATGCAGAAGAGTGTTGTTTGTGACTGGTTTCGCAGTGTGTGAGGGTGTCTGAGTCACGGTTCGAACCGGATTCTGAGGTTTTGTTTCGGTGTTTTTAATAGTGTTTGGTGTGTGGTGTGAGATAACGATGCCCCAGAAAACCGCAGCGTCACCCCAACCACAACCCGCCCGGTCGGTTCTCCGACCCTGCTGTGATTGCGGAATGCTCCTTCACGACGGAGAAAACATCGAATACAGCGACGGAACCTACTGCAAAGACTGTTCTGACGCCAAAGAACAAACCCCAGCCGGAGTCACTGACAATCCCCTCAAACAATGACAACGGACAGTGACTGGCTCCGGGTCATCCCGCAAGGCATGGTCCCTCCGCACCTCCCGAACGCACTTCGCGGCGGCACAACCGGTACAGTCAAAGAGAACGGCCTCATCGAGATCGCGGACATTGATGGGACTCACCTGAAACTCAAACCCCATGACAACCTCCCTCCCGGAACGGACGTGGTTGTTCGCCGGAAACGCGGAGCTGAATGGTGCCGACCGAAAGCAGACCACGAGGCTGAGAAAACACAGCATCAGGTCCGTCACGAAAAGAAAGCCCGTGCAAAATCCCGTGTGAAAGCGTGGCGTCGACGCCGAGCAGAACAGTTCTGGGACGAGTACGGCCTCCCGTTCGAGTACGATGTCGGGATCAAAGGTCGGCGTTCCGGGTTGCTTCGAGGCAGTAGTGGGGATGGAACGGATTCGCGGACAGTGACGCACTTGTATGTCGCTGAAGCGTTTTCGGAAGAGCGGATTGAACGGGACGGTGGCGTGTATCTGTGCCATCCGGGTACGAATGCGAAGTTCAAATTTGAGGGTGAGCGCCGCACGGATTCGGAAGGAGATGAGTATCTCCCTCGGGTGACGTGTCTTGCGTGTAGAGAACGGATGAAGCGGTGGTTGATCACTGAAGCGGAGGATGACGATGACTGATTCAAACACGACACAAACTGATCTGGAAGGCGAGGCGGCAGATGAATGGCAGATGGACTCCAGTGAATTGGAGCTGCGTGAACGATGCCCGAAATGCGGCGATCTGTTAGAGCATGAAAGCAAGAACCCGCTGGAAGAATTCTGCATCGCTGGAACCTGCGACTATTACCGCGCTGAAGGCGCTGATGGTGAAGTCATCCGAGAATGATAACGGGTGAAGAAACCGAGGTGACGTATGCGTGCAGGCATTGTGGTGCGAAGTACAACACGCATCATCCGCCACCGCCACTCCGAACGTGCTACGAATGCGAAGAACCGAATCCGTGGCAGAAGGTCACTGAGGAGTAACGTCCAGCAATCGGAGTACCGTTGTTGTTCCAGTCCTTTTTACGTGTAACCACGGTATGTCGGGTATATCGATGACTGATTCAGACCCAGATTCCAAGCCTGAACGCCCCAGTGACTCCCCGCCGAAGCCGAGAACTGTGTCGTATGCAGTGTGGCACGCCCTTCGTGAGCTGAGTGCAGTCACAACAACGCTTCACAAACTGGATCAGGAGTACCCGTCGATTGCTGCGAAAGAGGCGAAGGAACATTTAGAAACAGCAAAGGAGTCAATCGAGGACGCGATTGAGCAGCTTGATGAAGTGATTGAGCATCACGAGGATGCAGGGTCTTCCGAGGGTAACACGGAGGATCAGTGAGATGGAGGATGATGCAATGCAAATCGGGAAGACAGCGACTGTTCGAGTGTCTGTGCTGATGGAGTATACGGTCGAAGTAGAGATGCCGGTTGACGGTGATGTTGGGAAACACGCCGATCTCGAATTGTTCCTGACGGGGAGCTACGACGAGTATTCCGAGAAGGATGTCGTGAACACGGACATCGTGGAGGAAGAACCGATTTGGGAAGATGAACGCCCGGAAGATGAGTGGCCGACCTACATCTGATCGCCCGGATTCTTTGTTAAATCCGTGATTCCGGGGTGGTTCTGGAGGGGTGTGTTCCCAGCCTTTATTGGGGAATACCGTGAATATCGTGATATGAAAGGCGCCTCATTCCTCCGTTCCAGCGGTTGTGCCTCTGGCGCAACGGACTCTCGTTTCACCTCGGAGGTGAACTGGTAATGGCGGCTGTATCCCCCGAACCGCTACAGTCCCCATGTGGGTGTTACAAATGCACACGGGGGGAGTATGACTACACCGATGACGGCGAGAAACTCGTCGTGAATAACGTTCACGGAGAGTTACAGCCGTGCGAGACGTGTGGCCGCGCGAAAACCGAGTACGTCGATCACTACACGTGGGGCGAGTACCGGTGCTGGTGGTGTAACGACCGATGACTGGCGACGCTGATACCCAATGGGTTGTGTATTCGATTCATGACCAAGGCGGCATGGGGCGGTTCCTCGCGGTTGAAGAAACCCGAGAAGACGCGGAAGCGACGGGTGACAAATGGTGGGACGCATTCGATTCCGGTGAGAAGGAACGCCCGACTGGATACGCCGGGATTTCATGGAAACCGGTCGCCGATTTCGATAACTGGGAGTCTGGAGAATGACTTCCAACGAGAAATCGAACAGCACGGACGGATGTTACGTCGGCGAGACAATCGGGATGACTCGTGTTGGAACGCGGGATGGAGTTGCGATACTGGAATGTGATCACTGCGGAAATACGTACCCGAAGGTGTGGGGGAAGGCGAAAGCGCATTCCTGCGGTGTTGGCGAGGATGTGGACAAGGCTGGGTGTTGCGGGAGGGCGAATCTCGTGGATCACTGGGTCGTTCTCGATTCCGGTGAAGGGTTTATTGAAAAAGAACGGAAAAAGAAGTGTGAGAACTGCGGCGAGATCCACCCGCTCGGCGTGATGGACCGTGTTTGAACTCGCGGACTGCCCGTATTGCGGCGTGGATTCGGATCCAGACGACTGGTTGGTTGCAGTGTGGGATTCGCTCGAAGCACAGCAAAATGGCGATGCCCCGGAGTACGTTGGGTGTACGCAGTGCAGTACAATGGAGGCTTACGAGAATGACTACTAACAACTCGGACGACGGTTCTGAATCGCAACGAGACAATGACCTCCCGCACCGGGAGAAATCCCGTGAATGGGCAGCGAAGGCGGTTGCGAATGTGGAGGAATGGGGGCATCAGCGCCGCGAGACACTTCTGTTAGCAATGCTGGAAGAACTCGGCGAGCTAACGCAAGCAACGCTCGAAGCCAAACACGAAGATGGGAATCCTGCGCATATTCAGGAGGAACTCGATGATCTTGCCGCGCTCATGTACCAAATGCAGTGGGCGATGAGCAACACTCAGATCGAGCAAACGAAGTGACCTGTACCGTGGTATTAACTCCCCCAACGACTCATCTCCTGATATGGACAATGTAACAACTGATGACATCGAGGAGGATTCTCTTTCGATTAACGGAGAGTGGTGGGTTTTCGCAGAACCGGGGCGCACAATCGCTGAAGACCCGATTTTGAAAGCGCATTCTGAGAACCCGATTTCGTTCAACTACCTCGGCGATCGCGTGTGTGAAGAGCAAATCTGGTTTTTCACCTTCAATCTGAAAGACACAGACGGAAATGACGAACTGAAGAAAGCAGTTCTGGATTCGATTTATACCGTAGATGATGATGCGGGCCTCCAGACACTGCGCGTGAATGGGGGAGTGATGGTTCCGGATGGGTTGTTGGATGCGATCCGAGATCGGGACGAAGTCGGGGAGATTGGCCGTCCGCCCCGCATTCCGGGGCGAGATTCGGAGGAGTAAGGCCTGATACCACCCGCAAGTCTTTTTCGGTATCTCTTGGAAATCTGAAATGGTATGTTAGAACGAGCCGTGTCGTATCCATTCGACTCCGATAACGCAGTTGCACAGCACATCATCGGCGGTTTCCTTTGGTTTTTCAGTTTCCTCATCATCCCGCAGTTCCTGATGATGGGGTACCACATGGAAGCCCTCAAACGAGTCAGTAACGGCGACACAACTCCGCCATCGTTCACTAACTGGAGTGCGTATCTTATTGATGGACTCAAATTCACCGTTGTTTCGATTGGGTACATCATCCTCCCCGTTGTGTTCATGGCTATCGCCATGTCCCCGGTTGCGTTCTCCGACACTGCAAGCCCCGTCTTAACAGCTGTTCTGGCGGCGATTGCAGTACTGGTGTATTTCTTCGGGGCTGCACTTGTTCCCGGAGCAGTCACGCATCTTGCAAATACCGGATCTCTCAAATCCGCGTTCGATGTCCGTGAATTGAAGACGCTCTGGTTGAGTCGGGAGTACATCGTTGCGTCGATTCTGTACTCAATCGCAACCTTCCTCGTGTTCACCGCCTTCGCCTTCCTGGCAGTGATCACGTTCGGAGTTATCTACGTTCTGTACCCGTTCCTCGTGTTCTACGTGTGGATGGTTGAAATGTACGTGTTCGGAGATGTGTACAACACAGTGTACACCAATCAGTCCACGTTGTACTGAATCAGCGTCACTCCCTACCGGGTTCTGTTTTGCTGTGGTTTCCGTAGAGAAGCATCGGGAAGCAAATCCCTATATTCATAGGGGTATTACGGTGTAGTAATGGGAACTGAAACAGATGCTCCTGAGTCTGAGTCGGAGTCGAATAGCGAGTACCGTGACGCGGCTGATAACGTGATCGCTGAATTGTATCGCCGCCAGGGATTCGATGGGTGGTGGGATCGGATTGATGACGGCCTTCAGGATGACATTAAGGATTCAGTCGCTGGTTCGATTCGGGAATCGATTGAATCCCCTTCGGACGACTAACTACGTCACTCGATTCGGTTCAGAATTTCTGCGGGCGGGTTTCGATAGCCGGATCTCGCCACGCGAAGAAGCCTTCAGGATGCGATTCAGGGGCTGGGAGATCAGTGCCGATTTTTTGGGCGAGATTGTGCGGATTTCCGTCTTCGTGCGCGCTCAGGTTATGCCATTCACTGTCTTTTTCATTCCAGTATAGGCCGTTAACCGCCATGTCGGTGCAGTACCAGTCACCGGTTGTGTCCATGAGGAAATCAACCGACCATGAGTGCGGCGTGAATGCATCCGCGATGTCTTCAGCGTACTCTGCCAACTCAGGGATTGCGTCTTCAATCCGAGTGACTTGCTCTCTATACAACTCAAGATTGCCGAATTCGTGTTCGAATCGGTCTTTGTTCATCCGAGGGTAGTGATACAGAATCTCGCCGTCCTCGATGAAGAACCGGACTTCCGGATGGAACGTTTCGTCTGCATTGATGACGTTACTCCCCCGACCGGGTTTGAAATCAATGTCGAGGTATTCGCGGATTGCAATCCCGCGTCCGTGCGGCATCTTCTGCATGAGGTGATCATCGAACAACTCGGCTAAGGTGTCTTTGATGCTACTGGTGGTGTTGTCTTCGATTTTCCCAGCTGCATCTCCGAGATGCCGGGCCGATTTGTAGAACGACCGGAGGAAAACAGGACCGCCACCGAAGTCGGAGTGTATGCATGCCTGTATTTTCTCGAATGATACGTCAGGGCGTCCGTAGAAGTCGAGTTTTGAGTCGGTGTCTTCAGACAGAAGTAGTGCTGCAAGTTCGTCTTTGCTCATGTGGAGGTATTTCATCTGTGAGTTTGGGAGGTTGATGAGTACCGTGTCTGGCGTGGGGGCGCTTGTTTCATCGAGGGTGGGGTACCATGTTTTCATCGAGAGTGCAGCATCGAAGAAGGATGTGATCACGGCGTCTGTTTGGGGTTTGATGTCTTTGAGCGGAACACGTGTCTGTGAGTCTGTCATCTTGTATTCACCAACCAGTTAAAGACCAATAAAAGCACTGTTTTAATCGCCGCGAAATGCAGGGATTGTTGGCGGAACACCGAGAATTGATATGGGGTACAGAACGATAGTGTTCCACATGACCAACGATACAGACCAACACGAAACCCCGGAATCCCGACTGCAACAGGAACACCGCGAAGAACTGCAATCAAAACGACTCAGTGACACTGAACAAAAACAGATCCGTGAAGCCCATCAGCACCACCTGATTCGCCCAACAACCTCCAAACTCACAAACACCGAGAAACTTGCCGAGGATATTGAAGCGGAGTACACAGCTGAAATCCCGGACACGTACTGTTTCACTTGCGAAGAATGGCTCGGGTTTTCCGGTGTTAATCTTCAAGGCCGTCCACGATCGCGGAAAGAAGCATACTATCTCGGCGGCCCACCAGAATCAGTGCAGAACGCGAACGCCGAGATTCGAGAGTCACTGGCTGATCTCACGGAACTGGTTGTGGAAACAGTGCCGCATATCACCACTGCCGAAGATGCACTGAATTTCATCGGAACCGAACTTGAACGCGCAGAAAATCGAGTCCAAGAGGCTCACAGTGAGTGACTCAGAGTCGGCGGCAACGTATGGTTGGGATGCTCCCAGTCAGTTCGATACGTTCGAGGAGAAACGGAAAGCTGCATTGCTGTATTGGCGCACGTGGGCTGTGATGCTGATTCTCGCAATCGGAGTTTTGCCCATATTCTCCCTGCCGTTTTCAGGGTATGTGGGTGATGTAGCTACCGTTTTTATATTGGGTATCACGTACTGTGTAGCACAGCAAATCTTGAATCATGACTGACGATACTGTCGCAACACAGGGCCGTGGCGAACCGGGAACCCGAACATTGCCGAATGGCGATAACGTCCATGAATCCAGTGATGGGCGGTTCGTTTTCTCCCCGAACACCCGGACGGTGCATCAGCGTGAGGAATGGCCAACGGACGAGTACGACTACGCATTCCATCCGAAATGCGGGCAACGTCTTCCCGAAGGGTCAATCTGGGGATCTGTTGATGCGGAGTCTGAAGAAGAAGCGGTGATGAAATACGATCTGAGTCCGTGTACGCGATGCATCACGGAGTCACGGAAACTGGAACTCTGGCGGAAGGATGCGTACACTGCACACGTCATGCATCGCGTCGACACCCCGGACCGGTGGTTGTAGGGGTGGACCGGTAGTATCTGGAACTGTCTTCTTCCGGGCGTTTATATGACTGCCTCGTTCAGTATGAGCTACGATGAGGTGGCTCATAGACCCCGTGTTCAACGCAGTTCCGGCACTGGAATTCCTCCAGTTTCTCCCAGAGAAAATCCCGTATGAATTGATTGGGCGACTCATCGTCCTTATTGCCTTAGTCATCACCGTGGTTTTCGGCGTCGGAATCGTCTTCGGCGTCACTGCGTATGTGTGGATGAAGTTCTGGTTCGCAATCTCGAATTTGATGTGGCGCGGCTATGAACAGAAAGCGAATCACCCGCCGGTTTGGAAGACCCGGATTTCCGGAATTGCGTTGTGTATCCAGACATTGAAACTCTGGAAAATTCCTACCTCATGGAAAAACGCAAAGGAAATGTCCAACACGAAACAGTGGTGTGAAGACCACGGGTACGAGTACAAAGGCGACGAAGACACCAGTGCAGACTAACAACACAGCAATTCAACAATGACCCAACCTGACTCTGAAACTGCCAACGAAACTGATCAGTACGACACCCTTCTCCGTTCGATGGAGCCGGGGTTGTTGATTTCCGTGAATAATGCGACTGACCACGCACTCCCGTCTGGGGAATTAACGGTGAAATCCAGCCGAGATGATGAAACTAATGTGTTCCTCACTGGGTTCCAAGACAGTCATTGGCGGATTCACCGTGAGATGTCCGGCGATCTTGTGTACGATGAAATCGGGGATTGCGGAGAATCCTACGTGGATGACATCCTCACAATTGAGATTCTCGGCATGGAATAACAACTGTCCTGAACACTACCGTATTTTGAAAATCAATGCAGACAACAACTGAAACCTCCGGTACTGACGATGCACAGACTGTTGAACGACGCCAAGTGGACTGGTGGGCGCTGGAATCCGTCGTCACTGAACGTCGCACAATCGTGGATGAAATCAGTGACGCTACCGGGTATTTCCATGATTCTGAAGCTGAGAAGCTCGTTGACATCGCGGAAGCGTCCGGGATGAAGCCTATCGGGGTTGTCCGTGCAGCTGTCGAAAAGGAAATCGATCTCCGCGAATGGCGTGTCGCGCATTTCGAACAAGACGATGATCCGCGAGCGTACATCCCGCACAATGCGTATCAGTATTGTGAACGGCACCGGAACGCCGAAGCGGCTCTGAATACCGTTCGTGATGTTCTCACGGAAGTGAACGACTATGGCCATGAAACCGTTATCGATGGATTCGAACAGGTTGAGGAACTGCTCCAATCTCACGCTCGGAGTCATCGTGCGAAAGCAGAGGCGGCGGAGAAGCATCTCGATAAGTGCAATGTAGAAGCACCGGACGCGACCGATTTTGAATTGTAGCGTATCAGTGTAGCGTGCATTAAAATAGGTGGCACCCGGAATGTGACTTACACCACATGAACGGCATAGATGATGCGGAATGGACGTTCGAGGAGGGTGCGGTATTATTGGAAGCGAGTGAGGGGGACTCGATGCCGGGAATGGGGAATTATCTCTCAGACCCAATCGAGTACGAAGTGAAGCGTCGTCTGTTCGATCCGGACCATGACACAGAACTGTACTACCTCGAATGGGAGGAAAACGGCAATGTGAAAAACCAGTTGTACACGGAAACGCTCGTTCGGATGCATTACGAAGTCATGGAGGATCCGGGCGATGAGTGACATGCCGGACTCCGTTGTAGGGCTGTGCGACTGCGGGTGGAAGTACCATCGGGCGCAGGCGGAAAAGATGGTTCAGACTCGCGCAAGAGCCGACATCGATGATGATGTCGATGATGTCGCTGAAGAACAGGGCGGACTTCACGAACGTGTCTGCCGGGAAGACGGTGAGGTGACTATTGATGTCTGAATCAGTAACAATGACGACTGGCAATGAGAGCGAATCGGATTTGCTGAACACGTACCGAACGTCGCCTTACACGTTCCCTCTGCATGTCGTTTCAGAGGATGGGTCGGCGTTATGCGGGAATCTCTCCGGGAAGCAGCTCCGGCTCATCGAGAAGGAAGGCTTCGATGTTCTCCCAACTGTGTCCGAGAAGCGCGATGGGGAGGAGTGGAAGTTTTTCCACGCGGATCTCTGTGGGAACTGCCGGTCGATTCTGTTATCTGAACTTGGTGAGGGGGCCGCGCAGAAAGGGTGGGAAGAACGGCAGGCGGAAATCAGCGACTCTGAGAATCCGAACAAGAATGACTGAAGAAACCACACCATCTGAGAACAACGCGGATTCGGACAGCACGCCGGAAGCTGAGTCTGTACAGGAGTTACTTCAGCGAGTCCGGGAAACCGAACAGCGCGTCCGTGACCCCACTGTAGAGGTTGACGCGGAACGCATCAAACAGCACGGCGATGCAATCGAGAATCTGATCGGTGACGACGAAGGATTCGGCAGTGATTCTGATCTGGTTGACATCCCCTGTATGGTTCCGAAAGACACTGCTCGGAAGATACTGACTGATCTCGAAGAAACCGGGTCGGTCACACTCGATGTCTCACGGGATAAAACACCGAAACTGTTGGATCAGATTCAGTGGCAACTGGATCATGGCCAACAGATTCTCCGACTTGTTGATGTGTACAACCCGGACGAATACGACCGAGATGCGTAACTGAGGCTACTTACATGACTGAAACCGAATCCCCAACTGAAGGCATTAAGACGGAACAAGAACGCGTCACGGAACTGCTGACTAACATGTACGTCGACGCGGTGTTCCGCGTTGAAGATGGTGTCGTGTGGGTGAGTGGAATGAACAGTTCGTGCCAAGATGTGGCGAACGACATGGCAAGACGCCTCACCTCGAAAGGCATTCCGTGCGGGTTGGTGTACGATGACGACGCAACGCATAATGGCGGCGTTCAGTTCAACTTCGGCGATAATGCATGAGTGACGACCACAGTATCGCGGTCGGTGACGTGTTCGTTGATGAGAATGGCGACGAATTCACCGTGTCTGAGGTGAAAGACTCTGGGGAAGTCGTTTTCGAGGACTACTATCCGCACTGGCCCGGTGAAGTTCAAAGATTCCTCGATGACGGTGTGTGGACTCGGAAACCCGAATCGGGTGCAGGTTCCGAATCGGGTGCAGATTCCGTGGAGGTTCGGAGAAGCGATCTTGATGTCCTAATCTACAGTCTCGGGCTGTCTCAGTGGCTCAGTCCGAATGCTGACTCAGAGTACGCACAAGAATCACGGAAACTCACAGAAGGCGTCTACGGCGCGTTACTCACATCCCGATTCGATTCTCGGGATTCCGCCCCAATCGAAATCATCCGTGAAGCCCGTGAAACCCGGAGCTACATTTTCGACCGGCATTTCTACGCCGAAAGCACGTGGGAATTGGTCGAGTACGACACCCCGGATGATCTGTTCGACGCTGTTGAACTCGAATTAGCTGCAACCGGCATCATCCCCGATGACCTCCCGGATCGGACTCGGGACTACGTTGACTTGCCGCCCGAAACGAGGTCTGAACGTCCCGCTCGCCGAGATCAGCAGTAGCTCTGGAGAACTTATTTTAGGGTGGGGTGGGGACCGCCGAGTACATGATTGACTCCCCGTCCGACGTATGCCCCGAATGCAACACAGCGGCATAGTTCACCGAAGTCGGTGACCCGACAGTCATCGGAACAGAATATCGATGTGGTGAATGCGGTGCAACGGTCAAAGCAACAGAAATCAAGCGCCGATAACGCGAATCGCCTGTTTCTCCTCGGTCACTGAGTATTCCCGCTCCAGTCTTCGCATGCGTCGAGATCGTCCATGTTTTCGTCGTGAAGGCCGCAGTGCGGAACCATTCCCCCGACCCCGTCACGGTATTCGAAGTGTTCGCAACTCCCGCAGTATTTGTCGTGGTACGGGGAGTCACCGGGCGCGTCGACGGCGGCGTCGACGTCGGGGTTCATGTCATCGTCATCCTCGGAGTCACTGAGAATTTCTCCGTTTTCAGTGTCTTCCTGGTCGATGAGGAGTCCATCATCGGTGTCGGTGTTGTACCGAGGATCATCTTCGGGGGGCGTGTCCGTGGCTAATCCGGCTCCACTGCCGAACGACGGGGTGTCATCAGTGTCGCTGGATTCGCCGTCTCGGGGGGTGTGGTTCACAACGACATCGGTTCGTGGGTTGTACGTGGCGAGCGTGCGGAAGGCGTAGAACAGTGTCATACCGAGGCCGGTTGCATACGTGAGAAGAACGTACACAGTATAGTCCTGTTCAGGGACGTTCCAGTGATACGGGTAGACGTACAGGAACAGAACGATGCCAGCGAAGGTGATGAGACTGCCTTGCTTAATCCGGGTTTCTGTGTGATCATCCAACGGGAGAACGGAGACTAATCCGAGGAAGATCATCGGGAGGCCGACACCGCCGAGAATACCGGCGATTTCCCATGCTTGCCATTCTTCCATTCCGAACAGAGCAACTAAGAGGTCTGTTGATGCGCCGATGATTGCGCCGAGCATGAATGCAGTCCCGGCGAGGAACAATGCGGTGCCGACGTACAAGCGTTCGAGGCTTTGCACCGGGCCAACATTCCGTTCATAGACTGTGGTGAGATTCTCCATGTGCGTATTCCGTCTGTCTCCGGTGAAAACCTCACCGGGGTTAACGCGGGGAATGTACTGTGACGCCCTGCAACATTTTTAGACGCTGACTCTGGACCGTTCACATATGTCTTTCAGACAAGTCATTGGGGTTCTCGCTCTCATTCTCTTGATGGGCGGGGTTGTTGCAGGGATAATGGTCGGGGATGACGTTGTAGATGCAGTCCCGGAGGATGTGTCGGAGTCACTCCCGGATGAAGTCACGGACGTTATCACGGAAATCGCAGGGCCGGAGCCGTATGTCGGGTCTGGTGTTGAACTGGATGAAGAGACGGTTGCATCACAGCATTCTGCAACGCTTTCAGATGAATCGTTCACCAGTGAGAGCGCAATTCGAATTGGAGATGTTAAAGCGGGAACTGGGGCGCATTCCGATATTACAGTGACTGTTGATCAGGATTCGGGCGCTTACCTGAAGGAAACTGAGTCGACATTCACTCAAAAATCGGTGTATACAGACGCCGGGGAAGGCAGGACTGTGATCCGGGTGCAGGAAAACGGTGAGGTAACGTATCAGTCCGGCACGGAGCCGTATAGCAACTCAGATGTGTCTCCGATTGTGCCAACTGAAGAAGTGAATGCGGACTTCCTGGCGGAGTTCATTGGCGACACGGAGTATACCATGGATGGTGTGAAGATGCATAATGGAGTAGAAGTGACTTCGTTCACAACTGACTCTACGGATTCTTATACTGAATCTGGGAACGTCTTATCGGAGGGGCAGTCTATCGAATCGTTTGAGTCTGAGTTCTTAGTTGCGAATGAAGATGTGTACGTTCCGTACTTCTACGCTGAACTGGACGTGTATGATGAACGCGAAGATCGGACATCAACGATTCAGATCCAGTTCACGGTGAGTGATCGTGGTGATGTGTCTGTTGAGGAACCGGCATGGCTCGGGAACGCCGAGTAAATCACTACTGAAATCGACGGAAGGGGTCAGGTCTTTCGCTTGACTGGGGTGATGTTGGGGTATGAGTACACCTGTTTATTCGAATGCGGCGGCTTCGGTACTCGATGTAGTGACTGCACCTGAGACTCTGCCAGCTGTAACTCCGTTTGATGCAGATAATTTCTTGGAGACGTATCGAGGGCGGTGCTTAGGTGTGGATTGTCAGGCAATCTGGTTTTTCGCTCAAGGCCCAACCGTTCCGGAGGAATCGATGGAATGTCCGGTGTGTGCTGATTCGTCAGCAGTTGTGGATCAGGATGTGAAGTCGATTGATGAATTGAATCCCGGGTCTGGGTTCTGAAGGGAGGAATTGTTATTGGTGGACCGGGGGTTTCGTGTGATATGACGCGATTAGTGAACCTTCGCGGGTATGGTGTCGATTCGTCTGTATCGGGTGAGCCTCGCGCGACAATTGTTGTTGAGTCTGCGGTTCCCCCGACAGAGGTGTCTGGAGAGATGGGGTTCAATTTCGGTGTGGTAGAGATGAGTGACGAACAGATGTTCGCGGTGTTAGCCCCGGATCAATCGGTGCTTGGGGCGATGGAATTGTCGGAGTCGACTGAGGCGTTGGTTGAATCGATGGTTGATCGCGGGGAGTACCGGGTTGTGGTTGAGTTTGTTGAGGAGATTCCGGTTGAGAGCGATTCGGAGTGGTTTGAGATGCGGGAGATTTCTGTGTCAGGGTTGGATGAGGGGGAGGATGAGGTGTATGTTGAGGATGCGCGTGTTGAGGGGGCGTTTGAGGCGCAGTTGCGGTCGCTTCTTTCCAAGTTCGGTTAGTTCTTTTCGGCGCCTTTATTAGTAGGCGGGGCATGTGTTTAGACACACATGGCAGACCCGGACAACACGTCATTCCAAGACCCAATCGACTGGGACGCCCTCAACGACATCGTCGTTGGAACCCACACCTTCGAAAACGTCCTGTACAACCCGGACGAACTCGACTCCCGCGCTCCCCCATACTACCGCACCGGGAAAACCCGTGACGGTGGCGAGCCGAAGTATCAGTCGCATTCGTTCGCAACGCGATTCTGGGGACCGGAAAAAGTCGCTGACTTCATTCGCTCCGCGAACGAGGGGAAAACCCCGGAGAACACCGAAGGGACGAGCCAAAAGCCCGAGGAAGTCGCTCTGACGCCAACTGAGTCGGAACTGGATCAGTGGAAAGACGAGTACGACAACGGCCCCCGGAGCTACGAACCGCATTTCGTTCGCACGCCGTTCTTTAGCAAGCGCGTCATCGGAAACACGGGAACGGCAGCTGCGTTCTCAATGGCGATCCGGGAAGCCCGGAACGGGGACGACCCCCGGTGGGGATACAGTTGGGAAGCCGACTACGAAACTGGCTCCGTCACCATCGAGATCTGGGAAACGAACTAACACTTTACCGGTTACTCACTTATCATGACTCGAATTCGAAACGAACCCCGGAAAATCCACACGTTCGAGAACGTGAACCACCACACGGAATCCCCGGTCGATTCCGTCACCGACTTCGCAGAACCGCACAGTAACGTGCTGGTGACTGCAAATGACGGCGAGCGCCTCCCAGCGGAGATCAGTGAGGCTCGCGGAACGGCTGTCTTCCCGGACACCGAATTCACGTTCCATATCGGGGATCACAACCCGCTCCCATTCCCGGACTCGGAATTCGATGCCGTGGTCGGGTTTCACGGGAATGTGGATCTGTACAGTCGCGCGAAAACGTTCCATGAGGAGACGCGGGTTGTGGATGCGAATTCGCCGATTCTGCATTTCGCAAAGTGGGTTCCGCGAAGCGATACCGCTGACTTAGACGAACTCGGATTATTCGATTCTGAACCGTACACGGAACTGTACGGCGGAAATAACGCCGACCCCGACACCCCGACTCCCGGGATGAACGATGTTGTTATCGGGTCGTACTGGACGATTCACCCGAACCAAACCAACCTCGCAGCATTCGACACCAATGCCTAAAACCGCAACCACCGACACCGACCAACCGACAGAGGAACCGGATTACCGCCGCGCCTCGCACGAATACAACGATTCATGGGCATGGACGGACGGGTTCGCTCGCTTCATCTCGGACCGCGTTGAAGGCGAGTCACTGAAAGTCTGCACGGGCGTCCGCCCAATCTGCGACGTGAACGTTGACATCGATGTTGACGGAACGCAGGCCGACCAGTACGGAGATATGTTTGATCTGCCGTTCACGGCGAATGCATTTGACACAGTGGTGTGTGATCCGCCGTGGCGGGACTTATCGACCGAGGATCGCGCCGATCTGATCTCGGAGTTAGTTCGTGTTTGCAGACCGGAAGGAAAAGTGATATTCAACGCATCATGGATTCTCGATCACGAGGTCGTGTCGAACACCGATTTCAGCGTTCGACAGGAAGATGACTTCGCCGGGAACAAATCAGTCGTCACGTTCGGAGAGAAATACTCGGTTGTAGAACTGTACGGAACCGCAGATCACGACGCTTTCCCGGATGACTCTGCGACCGGTGATAGTCGGCACCAAGAACAAGTGTTCTGGAATAACGTGCGCAGTATCGGTCACACAGTCCGTGACGACCCGGAGTCTGTGGATGCTGATCCGCGTGTGATGGATCCGTCGTATGAACAGTACAGTTGCGCGCAGTGCAACAACTCGGACTTAGAGTACGTCGGTGATGTTGACGGGCTTCCGGGGCCGGTTGACTATTCGTGTCCTGCGTGCCAGTTCCGGATGCCGAAGTCAGAAGTCGTTTAGATTCCGTCGCGGTCGATTCCAATCCCGGCGGGCGCGATGATACATTGCGTGTCGTTGTTCAGTGCGATGTCGCCACCGACTTCTTCGGTGAGTTGCACCAGTTCGTCTTCGATTCGTTCCCATCGGCGGCTTCCGGGGGAAAGCCCGGCGAGATCGATGATGACGATGTTGCCTTCGTAGATTGCGTCTTTCACGGGCACGACATCGTTTTGACTGGATACTTCAGCGGACTTGATTTGTGGGCCGCTCCCGGTGTTCGATGCTGATACGTCGGCATCTGTAACGTCTCGGTAGTCATCTTCGCTCTTGGAGCTGATTCCTCCTTTGAGCAAGTCTGAGAATCCCATACTTGAATCGGGGAGTCCCCCCTCATTATTCCTTGCGGGGTTATGCATCAATCTGGTTCTGTTGTGATTGTTAATGTAGAACCGATCAGAATACCACACGTATATGATAATCGTTAAATAAGGCCTCCGTGACTGTTCAACTGAGCATAGATGATATATGACTTCGATCCAGATTCCATGGATGTGGATACCTCTGGTGTGTCGTTCTATAACGAACCAACCGAGATCGAGGGCGAGGGGTATCAGCCGTTCGTATATCTCACACACTACAGCACGCAGTGGCGCGCAATTCACGCTTCCTCGCCCGATACTGAAGAAATCGAAATCATCGCATCCTCAATCAGCGATGCACTTCACTGGGCCGTTGAACTCGCCCGAGAATGTTCTGATCCGATAGTCACTGGCGGATTCGGCAGTGCGTTTGGCGTCAACACCTCATCCTCGTGATTCCGGGGTGTGATGCGTCGGTTTAAACGGACGCGCAATATACTATCATTACGGATATGTACACCGTAGTTGTTTGCCCAGAATGCCGGACTGGAGTGTGGTTTGTGAAAAACCAACCAGATCGAACCTCATGTATCCATTGTGGGCATACTCGGAAGTTCAAACGCTTCCAGCATTGCCACACGACTGACGAATCGGAAGAAGCGCGAATCGCTGTGGCTGAAGTCCGCGCGAAGATTAACGACCAGATGGATCTGTTCGAAGAAACTTACGAAGCAGGGGTCCTCCATGATGATCCCGATTCGTTCTTTGACACGGAAAGCGAGGCGGGAGCGTACTTTGACGAGAAAGTAGAACAGCTGCACTCAAACAACGGCGCATCATCTCGCTCGGAACAAGACATCATCCGGGACGGAATCCGAACCCAAGACTATCCGTCACGGGAAGAGGTTGTGTCGTATGCATCGGAACACAGCGTGGATTCTGAGAAAACGGAGCATGTACTGAGGAAATTGGTAAACCAAGGGAAAGTGATCGAAACCGGGACCGGGCTTACGTTTTTGGAGTAGTCTGGGGAGGGCGTCACTTCTTTGCCCGGTGTCGCCCCGAGATTTGGTAGACCATGGGTTCTCTCCCTCTCGCAATCGATGCATTGCTGTATCTGATCCCGGTAGTGGTGCTGGTTGTCTTCGGGTATATTGATTGGCGGATTCGCCGCATTCCAAATGCCGTCTGGAAGCCGTTATTCGCGGTGTCTTTCGCATTCCTCTCGTACCGTGTATTCGATGTGTACGGAACGCCGATGTTCGAGCCGCTCCTCATTCAAGTGCTGGTGAGTGCCGTGAGTGTCGGTGGATTAGGTCTTTTCGCAGGAGTCACTGGGTTATTCGGTGGTGCTGATGTGAAAGGCCTGCTCTGGATCTCAATCACTCTCCCCGTGTATCCCTCCTTCACGTCCTTTGTCTATGAGCCAGTCGTGGGGGTGCTGTCATTCTCTGTCTTTCTGAATGCGTTACTCCTCGGGGTCGCGTATCAAGGAGTGTTGATTGCAGTGAATGCTGTTCGTGGAGATTGGGATCTGCGAATGGTGGCTGGTGTTCGAGTCCCAGTGGGGTCGCTTACAGCGATGCATGGCCGCATCATCCGGAAGCCGATGGGGGTCAGTGACGTCATCAATACTGTTCAGTCTGGTGGGGACATTACGGACGCGGGGCTGGATCCGTGTTTAGATTTGGATACACTGCGGATGTATCTTCGCTGGCGAGCAACGTCACTGACAGAGATTCGGGTGGATTCGTCGTGGTTCCGTTCTTCAGCTCCGGTACCGTGGATTACCGGTGAGTTCAGTGATGGCCGTGTCGATCGTGTTGCGGGGTTCGATGAAGTCACTGAGTCATCACCGCGTGTCGATGGACTCGGGGTTGCGTGGGCGTTCCCTGGTGAGGAGGTTGATCCGTGGGGTGCATCAGCGTTCGTTCAAACTGCCGGTGAGAAGTATGTGTGGATGTCTGAGTCGGTGTATGGTGATTCCCCGGCTTCGATTCGCCGAGGGTTAGAGATGGTTAGTTCGCAACGAACGGCGTGGGTGTCGCCGGGATTACCGTTTTTTGTGTTGTTGGCTGGGGGTGCAATTCTATCTGGTTTGGGGGTTGATCTGTTCGGATTTGTGGTTCGTGCCATTTGACGTGCCTATTGTTCTGGGTTGTTTCTTTGCGGTGTTTGGAATGTTACTGTTATTTCAGTCAGAAACTGTTTGTGTTAAATCCTGTCTATTAAATAGTGGGCTGTACATTGTGTTGACATAACTGACTCAGAGGCCCCTATCCGAAAAGAAGCGGTTGTCAGAACATCTGCAAATACGCTTCACGAAGAACCCTCACCAACAACGTTCAACCAAGCCCTCACGACATACAATTCCGCCCTCCGAACCACATACCAAACCAACGGCACAAACGCAACCCTTGATCTGATCGAGGAAACCAGTTCCACCGTCAAAGAAAAACTCCAATTAGCACTCAGAAACACGGACTTCGATATTTGCACCGAACGTGTTCTTGAGTCATTCACCGAACACTCCTTTCTTGATGAACGCGATGCAACAACCCTCCTCACACAAGCTCTTGCAGAGGAAATCATCCGTCTTTCCGAAGCAGAGACAGACGCAACAACTCACATCCCCGGGACTGTGGTTCGGTATCTGCTCCGCCAAACTACTTCAGAAAATATCCATTGCGCGGACGCAGCAGCATGTGTTGGGTGGGCGATAGACAACACGAAAGAGACTCTCCTCCTTAACCCGTCCGGGGATGCATATGGGCCAGACATTTCCAGTGACGCTGCAACGCAAATCACCCGACATGCACTTCATGCAGACCAATACGCTGTGCTTTCCCGGATGGATACTGACGCGAACACGGAGCAGTTCTCAGACGCCGTCTCACTCTTTGAACAGGATTATTCACAGAATGAATCCCCAGTTCCGGACGCGGTCGTCCCGAGACGTGTAACGCTTCACCCCCCAGAACCGAACATCACGATTCTGTCCGAAGCTGCTGTTGATTCGATTTTATCGAGACAGTAGGTGAGGAGGGTCGAAATCCCTTTGGTGGGTGTCGTCTCGAAACCGGGTATGGGTGACGAGAGTTCTTCAGACACGTTTTTCTCAATTGGGTTGTTGATTTGCGGACTCAGCCTCTCTGTGTTTATTGCGCCGGTTCTCTTCTTCGGTGGGGAGATCGTAGTTGCATTCAGTTCTGGACTCTCAGTTGCAAATCTCGAAAATGCGCTTCGAGCGGCGCTGAATTCTCGGTATAGTGTTGCCGCGATTGTTGGGGGTGCAGGACTCTTCCCGTTTGGTGTGGCGAGTCTCGTTGAAGGGATGATGGATTCGGAGTGAAGTCCGTGAGTTGGGTCAGGTATATTGGTGGGTGGAGTGGGATTAGTAGTGTGCCTATGAGTTCTAATAGCGAGCAGAGGGTGCAGTCCGGGGAAGCCCCCCGAACATCGACTGTTCCAGAAGACGAAGACGCAGTGACTGAGTTGGGAGAGTCTCGGTATCTTATTATTACAGCGTTGTTGGGGCATCCTCAACAATCAATGAGCATCACGGAATTCGAATTCATGGTTCCGACGTTGTCTGAAAGTTCGATTCGGTATCATGTCGACCGGTTGTGTGAAGAGGGGGTTCTTGTGAAAGACCAACTCTCATCTGAGTATCGGCGTCCGAAGTCCCCGTACACATTTTATTCGTTTTCTGATCACGGGCGGGAATTGCTGAGTGAATTGGGGTTGAGTTGGCGTGAGGCGTGGTTTGAAGAGTTACATCATGTTGTGCGGAAGACGGATCGGGTGATTCAGATTGAGGAAATGCCTCGGCCTTGAGTGGTCGTTGGGTTTCCAGCTGTAGGGTGTTCGAGTGTGAGTGATATGGTTTTTGAGTAACGAATACTGGAATTCAAAAAGGGTTTGTATCTGAATTTATATAAGATGGTTTTCACAAAATATATTTGGAGAATTCTGTTCGAGGGGCAGTCTGAGTCGGTTATTCGGATGTTTAATATCGCATAGAGGAAGAATTTGTGTTTACCAATTGGTGGGTTGGATTGAATCTATGTGGCTTTTGGAACCAAAGCAAATGATTATACCTCCCCGAATACTCTTAGAAATATGGGAGAAAAAACTGAAGATGAGGCCAACCGCCCATCTCGTGACGATCTCCTAACGGAAATCAAACGGGTCGTCAGCTACTACAACAGTCGATTAACTGAAACTGAATTCGAATTCGCCACCGAATACAACCATCAAGACTTCTTAGACGAATTCGGCGATTTCGAATCGATACTCGATGCAGGTGGTTTCAGCGTTGGTGTCCCCAACGAGGAAATCATCGAAGACGTGCAACGAGTTGCGAGAGAAGTTTCAGAAACAGATGAGCCACGAGCGCCGACAAGCACCGAATACGACGAACACGGACGCTACTCGTACTCATTGTGCCGTGTCCGCTTCGGATCATGGCCGGACACTCTTGAAGCAGCTGGGTTCTCTGCTACCGACTCACACCTCGTCTTACCGTCTGAAGACGAGTTATTAGGCGAACTTCAACGGTTAGAAAACGAATTCGGGAAGCGACCAACTGTTACGATGGTTCGTGAACACGGAAAATACCCATTTAGTTCGTACCAGACGGTGTTTGATGCGTTCTCGGTTGCACTTTCTGAACTCGGGTATGAGTTTGTGCAGCCGTCATTCACTGAGGAGGAGTTGCTTGAGGATGCTGTGCGGGTTGCACGAGAGGTCGATGGTGCATTAATAACAACCGATCTGGAAGGCCGTGGGAAAGCAGGTGTTGCGACGTATCTTCGGCGGTTAGGTGATATTTCTGAGATCCGTGAGAAAGTTGCGAAGGAATTGATCGGGAACGATATTTCTCAGGAAGATGTTCTTGAGGAGATCGCTGAGGTTGTTGAGGTTCATGGAATTGGAGTATCGGAATCGGAGTTTCAAGACGCATCTGGGTTGTCGCTTGATGTTGTATACTTGTTCTTCAACGATTGGTGTGATGCAAAGGTGGAAGCTGCGAGGAACGTTCTTGGTGGGGAGTGGCTGGTGCTGTCTGAGATTAATCGGGTGATGGATGAAATGGGTGAGTTTGATGTGTCGACTTCTGAGTTTGCGGATCGGGCGTGTGTGTCGATGACGCCTGTGTACAAGTATTTTGATTCGTGGGCTGAGGCAAAAGGGCAGGCACATTTATTCTAAAATGATCTGTTTTCAGTGGCACTGTTTTGCCGTCCTTTTCGGTGCTTTTATATATAGATGGGCCGTTTGTGGATACAAGCATGTCCGCAGAAGCATACCCCGACCGCGACGGACGCACCTACAACAACCACGGCATTGAACACACCCTCGCGCAGTTCACCACTGGAGATACTGTCCACGTCGACGCAGACATGGCCGCCCACACGGGCACGTACACGTTCAAGAGCTACAGTCTCGATCCGGACCTCCACATCACCCTCGAAGATGAAAACGGATTCTCGTGCGGTATCCGCCGCTCTCTGAGCGACCGCGACACGCTACTGTTCATCTCCGCTGATGAGATGGTAGCGACAACCGTAGTCAACAATCTCACCGACACTATCTCTCCGGATTCGGAGCCTGAAACACAGGATACGGATGCGCTTGTGGAAGACAGCGAAGTACAGATCGGCGAGGACGAAGACACGGAACAGAACGCCATTATGATTGATGAGGAACCCGAAGCCACGGACAACTTCGGCAGTCTCGAACCTGAGATCGAGACGCCCGATGAAACCCCTGAGTCAGATAACACGCCAAAGATGTGCCAGTCAACAGTAGAAACCGTTGAACCGTCTGAGGGCCAAACTACGATGTCCGCGTTTCTGACTGCGGACTGAATTCCCCCGCGTTACGGGCGGTGGACGTGAATAACGAGAACACCGTTATTGAACTCAGTGCGGATCTTGTCTTCCGTCACTGGTTCAGGGAGTTGGATTCGTTCGCTGATTTTGGCATCGGGTGTCGTGCCGATGATTTCGACGTAGTTATTTGATGCAGCCCGAATTTGTACGGAACTGTTGAACATACTGGGAAGAACGGCGCTGATGAGGTATTCGTCAGGCCGTTCGTCAACTCGGAGATGAACGGTTGAGCCTGAAGTCTTCCGAGTGTGGACGCCACTTGGGAAGTTATCGGGGGTAGTTGAATCACTCCCAGTGTGAGAAGTCATCACATGTCGGTATGAAAGATCGGGGCTTAAATCTGATTGACGTGTCTTCCGTCCGGGGATTTAACCGCATACCTTCCAAAGAACCGTGTATGAGTGATTTAACGCTCTCCGATTCCGAATCTGAAATCCGGGAAGCTCGGAAGCGAGATTCAACGATTGTGTTAGCAGTGAATTGCGAAGTGCAGTACGATGGACGAGCGAATAGTGATCTCGGTGGTGGGGATCGGTTACTGGTTCTCAAACCGGATGGCACCGTGTTGGTTCATGGCCCAGAGAAAAGCAAACCACGGAATTGGATGACTCCCGGTGCATCCTATACGTTCGGCTTAGAGGGAGATGAATTAGCGATTCATGCAGAGCAGTCTTCATCTGAAGGTGTTGAAGAGTTAGACATCTGGGTGGCTGACGTGTACGACATCATCACTGAACGACTGTTGGATGATCGGGAGAAGTCGTTGGCTGGAACGGAGGCAGATCTGAAGTCTCGGTTAGTGGATAATCCGGAGTTGATAGAAGAGGGGTTCCGGGTTGAGTCGACGGAGTGGGAAACAGGGGCGGGTCCGGTGGACATCTTCGGGTATGATTCAGATGGGAACGCTGTGTTGGCGGAATTGAAGCGGCGGCAAATCGATCCGGAGGCCGTGCATCAGCTGCGCCGGTATCTTGAGGTTGGATTCGAGGATGATTTCGTTGAGTCGGAGGTTCGTGGGATTGTGGTTGCGCCGTCGATTTCGGAGCAGGCGATGGATCTTGTTGAGGAGTATGGGTTTGTGTTTGTTGAGGAGGATCCGCGTCGGAAGGTGTCGAGTGAGACGACGAGTTTGTCTGAGTTTTAAACGGTAACAAGCAGAATTCCCCGGGGCACCGTACCCGGAGATGAATGCGATAATCGCCCGACTTAAACCGAATATTCAAGCATTCGGGTTTTGTAACGGGTTTTCGTTTCGATGGTGGTTTCTCGAAGGGGAGATGGGTGCTTTTATATTGATGCACGATAGATATTGTGTGAAACATCGCAAAAAACAACACCTTTATTACAACTTAGCCTCGTAAATAGAGGAGATGACTGGATCACTATCCGTCCCACGCTGCAACCGGCAAATCACCGAGGTTGGAGGCGAACTCGACCTCCCAGACACCGTTCTCGAAGACGCGCAAGCGAACTTCCTCCGCGCAATCAACATCTGGGCGCTCGAATCCCGAGGTCATGACAACCTCGCAGTCGCATCCCTCGTTCTCGCCGCACAGCAAAACAATCATCCGCTCACCATGGATGAAACGTACAATCTGTGGAACGACGCCAGTGACTCTGACAAGATCAAGAAGTCCTTCGGCAAGAACGCAGCTGACCGCGCCCTGAACGCGATGAAGGACGAATTCGACATCGACACGGAATTCGTCGGTGCAAACGCATTCATTCAGCGGTACGCTGATGTCCTTGATCTCCCGGAGGAACTCGAAGACGTTGCACTGGAGATGTATAGCATCCTCGCTGATGAGAATCACCCGGCAGTTGGGAATTACTCGCAGAGATGTGTTGCTGCTGGCATCATCTACCTTGCTGCGCGAGTTAACAATCTCCAACTCACCTTCACGCAACACAACATCGCTGATGCAACTGATGTTGCTGCGGTGACCATCCGGAATCGGTACCAGGGCGCTCGGAAGGCACTCGTGGAGGTTCTCTCCGAGCGCGGTGACCTGCCGTATGATCTGATTGAGGATGCCATGGCTGCCTTAGAAGATGATGATGCTTCTGAAAAGAAGCTCTTCGATCAGGCACTGGCTGCGTATAGTGACTTCACGATTCCAGACGAAGTCATCAATCGAACGGAGAAGGAGCAAGCTGGGTGGCCTGAAGACTTAGGCGATCTCCCCGGGATCGGCGGAAATCGAGCGGATCGCCTCCGTGAGGCTGGCTACGACACCATCGGGAGTCTCTATCAGGCATCGGATGAAGACCTAAAGCAACTCGACCGAATCGGCGATGCAGCGATCAAAGTCATTCGGAATGGACTGGAAGAACTGGAAGACATCCACGGCCCGCATCCAATTGTTGACGATATGGATGGCGATGAATCCGGAGAGTGACATCCTCCCGCCGTAAACGGCGGG